>ENA-OQHY01000800-OQHY01000800.1-human-gut-metagenome-genome-assembly--contig:-NODE-800-length-16026-cov-2.145544_pt1 | contig 16026 bp, 21 predicted proteins | sample MGYA00242570_ERZ504733 | MGnify/ENA primary metagenome ERZ504733 (study PRJEB26092, sample SAMD00036219) | human gut metagenome | host: Homo sapiens | study: EMG produced TPA metagenomics assembly of...
GTGATTCGGTAGAATTGAAATTTTTAAAGAAACTTGAAATTAAAATCTGAGAATCTTCAATTGATACGTATTGTTGGAGAAAAGTCTTTGCAATGCTGTTTTTATATTTAAAATTTCAAAAAAATCAATTTCAAAAATTGTATCCAACCTTGCAGGATTGTCTTTGACAGTAATATTGCCATTATGGACTCTTACAATTTCATACACAAGTGCAAGACCAAGTCCGACACCGCCAAGTGCACGGCTTCGGGATTTATCAATGCGAAAGAACGGTTCAAAGATTTTGTTTTTGAGTGCTTCAGGAATCCCATTTCCGGTATCCGCAACCGAGAAAATGATGTTTTGGTCTTTTTTTGCTACGGTTACGGTAACTTGACCATCCGAGCGATTGTATTTTATCGCATTTTCTACAAGATTATAAACAAGTCGGTAGATTAAGATGTCGCTGCCTGTCATAGTAAGGGCTTCACAGTTTCCGGTAAGGGTGATGCCTTTCTTCTGGGCAAGCGGCTCTAAATCTGCGAGGACTTCTTCGACGAGTGCATTCGAGTGCAATTTCTTCGTCGCGTGCCACGGTCTGCAGTTCACTCATATCCAGAAGGGTTTTTACCATTTTGCTGAGTCGTTCGTTTTGTTCGGTCACCATTTTGAGCGTTTTTTGAGAACACGCATCATTATCCGGATGTTCGGTAGCGTTATACAAATCAAGTTGTACCTGCATGACAGCCAGGGGAGTACGAAGCTCATGCGCAGCATTTGCGGTAAATTGGCGTTGGGTTTCAAAGGACTCAGAGAGGCGTTCAAGCATCTTATTATAGGAAATACTCAGTTGATTGAGTTCTTTGACTTTGTTTTCTTCAATTCGTGAAGCTGCCAGGTTTTGTGCCTGTACTTTTTCGATTTTATCCGAAAATTCACTGAGGGGCTTTAGCGCATGTCCGCTTATAAAAAAGGTAATAACACCGCCCAAAAGCGCCATCAGTGCGGAGAGAATCAGACTTGTTTTTCTATAATCTGCTTTGTTATTGTAAACCTGAATGGAAAAATCATTTGCAAAATCTTGCCATTTTTCATCCGGGATGCTGATATAGATTTCCTCCGAGCCGTCTTTGCTGCCGTCTTCATTTTGAGCATTTACCGTATCTTGCAGAGAATCAATGTAGTAAACTCCGCTTTTATAGATAAATAACGTAAGGCATCCGCAGATTAATGCAATGAATAATGTAGTGATGATTGTAAGTCGCCACTGGATTGATAATTTTTTCATAATTTTTTACTTACTTATTTGCACTGTCTGCATCAATCACGGATTGAATCTGGCTCATAAGCGTATCATAATTATCCGGATCATCGATTCCGCCAAGCATTGGATCGCCTACAATTTTTCCGTTTCGATCTACAAGAATCGTGGTAGGAAATGCCATAATCTCGGAAGCATATTTTCCTGCATTGGAATCATATGCAATAGAAAGGTTACGGTAAGTTGCGCCCTGGCTTTCCAGCACTTTTTTGGCATCTTCAATTGCAGATTCATTTGAATCGAAAGTTTCAGTGTTGATTCCTACGACTTCTCCGCCCATAGATTTGATTGCTTCATTCATTTCATTGAGTTTGGATAATTCTGCAACACAAGGTTTACAGCCTGTAAACCAGAAATTTAAAACGGTTACGGCATTGTTGGAAAACAGAGTTCCATCCACTTTATTTCCGTCGAAGTCTGTTCCGGAAAGATCTTTAAATGGAGTATCCTCATCCGCAGCATCTTCTGTATCCGCAGAGCCGGTTGTTGCCAGTTCATCTTCCAGCTTGGAAATCTGCTCTTCAATTCCACGAATGGTTTCAATGTCGCTCTCTAATGTCTTGAGTTCATCCTCTGTAAAAGAAGATTTATTTTCTTCAATGGTTGCGGTAAGGAAATCTGCATAGGCACTATCGGAATCTGTATTTGTCTTGCTCATCATGCCAAATACTTTATCCCATACTTCGCTATGATCCGCAAAAATCTGATTTTCCTGCTGATAGAGATCATCTAATTTTTTAGTGGAAGCATCCGTTGACTCTTTTGTATCGGAGGTAGTACTTTCGTTCTTCTTAGGATTCTTTTCAGTAGTGTCTTTTCCGCTGCATGCAGTCAGTGATAAGGCTGCGCAAAGTGTGAGAATGGTAATAATATTTTTTCTTGTTTTCATGGTTAAAATCTCCTTTACAGATATATAGTTTATTATTTTTGGTTTTTCATTAAATTGAAAGCAAATGGCATCTTTTGGACATGCTTTCATGCAGGCACCACACCGGATACACTCCGGATGATTTGGATTTTTTAGCACATCTACATCCATTTTACATGCAGTGGTACACTTATGGCAACCAATACATTGATCCTCTTTTACTTTTATGCTAAGTAAGGATACTTTATTAAATAAAGAATAAATTGCACCCAGCGGGCAAATCCATTTACAAAATGGCCGGTAAAATAAAATGCTTAAGACAACCACCGTAATTAAGATAATACTCTTAAATCGAAACAAGCTGCCAAGTGCCGAGCGAATTGCTGTATTTCCGATTGCTAATGGAATGGCACCTTCCAACACTCCTTGCGGACAAAGATATTTACAAAAGAACGGGTCGCCCATTCCAATTGAATTTGTCACAAGCATCGGAAGCAGGATGACAAACACGATTAAGATGAAATATTTCAGATATCTTAATGGCTTAAGCTTTGCGGTAGAAAACTTTTTGCACGGGATTTTATGAAGTAAATCCTGAAACCATCCAAACGGGCACAAGAATCCACAGATAAATCTTCCAAGCAGTACACCCAGCAAAATAAAAATCCGGTGATGTAATAAGTAAATTTAAATTTTGAAGAACCAATCACTGCCTGTACGGCTCCGATTGGACAGGCTCCGGTAGCTGCCGGACACGAATAACAATTTAGTCCCGGTACACAAACATTTTTGGCAGCACCTGATAGATTTTTCCCTTAAATAAATTAGGAATATGTATATTTGTAAGCAAGGTGGCGACCGCCTGAATCCAACCACGCAAGCCTGCGATTTTCTTTGATTTGAGTTTTGTTTTCTTATCCAATTCCTACACACTCCAGACATAATTTAATTGCTTTGCTAAGTACAACAGCCGCTTCTCCTCTGGATATCCCATACGTCACCAGAATAATACCGGCAGTAAGTAAGACAAGTTGTAGTATTTGTTTGCTCTTCAAAAATTGATTGCTCCTTTCTTTTGCTCAAATTTGTCTTTGTTGACCTGTCGACATAAGTATTATACAATAAAAGGTGTAAAATTTCTGTTAAGGAAATGGGGAAAATACCGTGAGATTATTAATTGTTGAAGATGAAAAAGAGTTATGTGATACGGTTGCCAAAACTTTGTATCACGTCGGTTATGAAGTCGATACCTGTTATGACGGCAGCGAAGCACTGGATTATATATTGGCAGAAAACTATGATTTGATTGTGCTCGACCTGAATTTACCGGGGATGGATGGAATGGAACTTTTAAAAGAATTACGCAAAAAAAATGAGGAAACAAAGGTTCTGATTTTTATCGGCAAGAAGTCAGATAGCAGATAAAGTTGAAGGCTGGATGCCGGTGCAAACGACTATATGGAAAAGCCATTTCATTTACAAGAATTAGAGGCTCGTATCCGAAGCCTGACCCGCCGTAAGTTTGTGCAAAAAGATGTGTGCCTGACTTGCGGAGCATAAAGTTCGATACAAAGAAACGAGAAGCTTATGCCAATGGCGAATTTGTGGCGCTGACCCGAAAAGAAAATGGAATTTTAGAATACCTGCTTCTGAATCAAGGCAGACCGGTTAGTCAGGAGGAGTTAATTGAACATGTCTGGGATGCGTCTGCAGATAGTTTTAGTGGCTCAATCCGAGTTCATATGTCATCACTTCGAAAAAAATTAAAAGCAGTACTTGGATATGATCCGATTGTAAATAAAATCGGTGAAGGCTACAAAGTTGTGGAGGATAAAATAAAAGAATAAAACAGCGGCTCATTATTAAGAGTCGCTGTTTTCAAAGATACGGATAAGCCTGGTGTGTTCATTTTTTTCTTTAAACTCGCGAAGGACTGCCCGAAATGTTGTGTTTCGAAGTTTTCGATTATTTTTAAGAAAGCAGACAAAGGTCCAGAACCATAAAATGGCCATAAAACAGGGAGATGGGAGGCATTTGGAAAGCGTACTTTCATTTGCAGATGACCTTCTTTAAAATACGTCAACCAATTTATTTTTTGATAAGAGGTGGATCCGACAATCGCATGATTCGTATTCGTGCCCATATCTCCTCCTTCTAAAATCATCGAAAGAAAGTGTTCGCAGGCGTCAGTATCATAAGTAACTTCCGGATCAATTTGCTCTGCAAGTCCGAGATAATTTCGACAACACGCTAAAATAATTTCATAAAGATGAAAAATTCTGGATTCTCGGCACCAGGCATGCAGTTTCTCAAAATCAAGTTCATTATAAAAATGGTTTAAATAAACGGTAAAATCACAGAGCAGCCGGATTCCAAACCCACTGTACAGATAGTGCTTTAACATGTGATGAATCAGATAAAATGCGTATTCGGTCGGAAGCAAGCACGGTATAGGAATAGCCATAAAGCGTTTGTGTCAGTTAGGTGGATTGAAAAATACTTCCTCCACGATTTGATTGGCTTGTTCATATTGATATAACCCGACAATGCGATAATGCAGTTCCAGTTCAAATTGGCGCCCGGTCTTTGGAAACGTGTACAAAAAAAGCATATGGTGGTCACTGAGTTCATCTTGTAAGACATATCCGTGAGAAATTAGCAGAGATTTCGCTTTTTCAAAGGCTTCGGAATCATTGATATATAAATCCAAATCTCCTGATTTACGATACTCCGGAACCGGATAATAAGCGGCAAGGCTTAGACCTTTTAAGAGATAGCAGGAAATCTGATTTTGTGAAAGTAATGAAACCGTTTTTCTGGTAAAATGTTCCAGCTCATAATAGTTTAGTAAAATCTGTTTCGTCTGTTGTTTCAAGAACAGAAAATAAGGCGTATCACGAAAGTAGGGCAAGAGAAACGGAAGCGTACACTGTTTCTTTGCCAATTCCATTAATTCAGAATATTCTTCTTTTGGAACTACAATCTTGCACTCAGAGTCGGTGCAATTTTTTTTGATAATACTTAAATAGGTATGATATACTTGTTTCATAAAAATAAACTCCTGAAATAAAAATGTTATAGCATAAATCTAAGAAAAGGAAACCTGATATGAAAAAATCAAATGGATATCTGATGAAGCAACTGGAAGATGAATGGATTCTTCTGCCTGTCGGAGAAAAGACAGAAGCAGTGCATGAAGTCCTTTCACTTAGTGAAACCGCTGGTTTTATCTATGAGCATGCCGAAGAAGCAGAGACCATAGAGCAACTGGCTCTGTTAGTGGCAAAAGAGTATAAAGTAACGCCGGATGAAGTCTACGAAGATGTAGAAGCAGTCGTGCAGCTGTTAAAAGCGAAAGAGATTCTGCTTTAGCTTTCGCAAAAAAGCGCTTAATTTGAAGCAAAACGGGCGGATTGGAAGCAGCCAGAGCCATAAAAAAGAAAGGATTTGATAAAGAATATTGTCAACAGAGATTTCTTTTTCATTATGAATAAAAGCAATCAGCTTTCCCTTGATCTGTTCCGGCTGAATTGGACCTTCAAGCTCAGATTGATTGTCTCCAACCATAAAAAAACCGGCAGGAGTGACAGCATAAATTCGGTGCAGAACAAGAATGCTATGTGCTCTGCGATAGAGCACAACATCATTTCGCTGCAAATATCCAATCGGGATTTGTTGAATCAGCGCTTCATCACGACCGGGAATAAATAAGGATACATGCTATAGCCCTGAGGTTGATGCGGATGATAGCACCGTCATTTAGTAATTTTTCGAGATCAATTTTAGGTTCCATAATTTCTCCTGTCTAAATAAGGTACAATTATTTTTGTAATTATAGCATTGACAGTCACAAAGTACAATAAATCTTATTAAAAAATTCTTGACTTTTGGATAATATATCAATATGATAATAAAAAAACAAATCTTAACTTAGTAAATACAGTTTTAAAGGAGGAGACACAAATGAGAGTATACGAAAAGCCGGTAATTACAGTAGATAGTGGAATGGCAGAAGGAATTTATGCAGCAAGTGGAGCAACACAGGCACATTAAATGTAACTTATCATGGAGTATGGGATAGATGGGGCACAAATGGTGGAAAAGGTTTGGCTATGGCAGACTGGTCCGGAATTGATGGGACCATTACTTTAAACATTAAATTTAATGAGACCGTAGACCAGATTGAGACAGACGATGCATCGGTACAGTGCGCATGGAATGGAAGCACCGCTACTTTAACTTTTGCAAGTACTGCATCAAATCCACTTACAATTGGAATTCATATAGATCATGGAACCAGCATTGATGATCTTAAGATGGAAAGCTTTACTTATTCTGTAAACTAATAAATTAATAAAAAAACCTCTGTCGCTATGTTGTTCATAGTGGCAGAGGTTTTTTAAAATTCGGCTATCAGTTTTTGAATTTCCGATTCCGTTAAGCACTCACATTTTTTCTTCCGAATTGCATAAACCCTGGTACAGATATTTAATACCGTTGGTCTATGTGTCGTGACAATACAGGTTCTGGGATAAGTATCCTGCATAATATTTTTTAATACATTTCGCTCAGTAGCAACGTCAAGTGCGGAAGTTGCCTCATCTAAAAGCAGAATCGGGGATTTTCGAAGCAATGCGCGGGCAATTGAAAGTCGCTGCGCCTGGCCTTCTGAAAGTCCACCGCCTCGTTCTTTTATTTCACTTTGAATTCCATCCGGCAATTTTGCGACAAATTCCCAGGCACAGGCAAGCTTTAACGCTTCTATGATTTCTGCATCGGTCGCTTCCGGTTTTACAATCCGCATATTTTCGGCAATGGTGCCGGAGAACATAGTATTTCCTTGCGGGACATAGGAAAATAATTTTCGAGTAGAAGGAGACAATGAAATTTTTTTACTAAAATTTGCTCCGGAACATACCGAAAGCTCTCCGTTTTGTGGTTTAAGCAAAGAGAGCAGCAGTCGAAGCATAGTTGTCTTTCCTTCTCCGGAAGGACCGACTAACGCTATGATTTCATGTGGGTAAGCGTTTAAATTGGCATTCAAGAAAACTTTTGTACCGGTATGATAAGCGTAGTTTAATTCTTTTAGTTCAAGTCCGATGCCTTCCGATTTGTGCTGCGCTTCAAACTCGGTTACCAGAGTGTCCTGGCTATGGTCTTCTTGTGGCATCTCTACGATATCCATAAGACGACCGGCAGAGATAGTCAAAGAGATTGCAGAGGGAATTAAGCCAACCAATGAATTTACAGAAGCCGTTAGGTACTGGAGAGCGATAAAAACATAGTCATCGTTCCATAGCTGATTGCCTGACTCCACACACGATAAATTCCCCAGCCATAGCAACTATAAGACACAATGAATCCAATGACAGACATCAAGATGGAAGTCAGCATGGACATTTTTTGAAAATCCAGGCGCATGGAAATATAATCCTGTTGCAGTGTTTTTAATTTATTGGTATAAAAATGAATCAAGTCAAAGGCCTTAATTGTCTGAATGTTTGAAAAACTTTCCTGATTAAAGCCGTAGAGTTTGGCATTCATCGCAGCACCGCGCTGGTTGTTTTGTTTCATTCGCTTTAATAACGGGCGCGAAAGCAGGGCACTAAATGGAATTCCAATCAAAGCAAACAGTGCAAAAGTTGGGTCATAGTAAAGCACAATGGCCAGTGCACTGAGAAAACGAAAGATGTAAATGATTAGATTTGGAATCCAGTTTAAAATTCCACTTGAAATATTTGAAGCGTCGGCACTCCAGCGGGTTACCAAATCTCCGGTATGATATTTGGTCAAAGCTTCCCAGTCTGTAACGAGCATTTTGGAGAAAATGTCATTCTTAATCTCCGTATCTACTTTTAGATTAATGAAGGTAGATGCGTAGCTGGAAGCCTGAGAAATCAGAATGCTGATGATGGAAAAGCTGATCATTGCAATAAAGGTGCTCACTAATTTTCCGGTTTGATGACCGGTAATAATATCTACCAAATCCTTGGAGATCAGACTGGAGATGAGGGAAACCACGGTTCCGGTAAGTCCAAGTAAGTATAGATAAGCATAGATTTCCAATAATGTTTTCCGTATTGATAAATCCATAATGTCTGAAGCCACATTTTTTGTAAAGAACCCTGCCTGAAGTGTTTCCATATAAGAGAAATTTTTCTTTCATGTCAAATGATTATCCTCCCAAAGGTTAATTTCCGCTTTTAAGCTTTGTGCAGAAGAAGGCTGTGGCATACATAGAAAAGAAAATACAGGCACACGGGAAACAATTTCTTCAGCAAACATCAAATTCAAAGAAAGCTGTTGTTCTTTCCAGACAGGAGAAATCATTCGCTGCATCACCCGAAGAATCTGTTCTGATTCATTTAAATCTTCAAAATGATTTTTAGATGGATGCTGTCCGAGAAGCACAATCCCGCCAAGTTCATAATTTTGTGCAGTGAAAATTCCGGAAGTTCCACACCAGGAATTCCATAAACCATCATCTGCTTTTTTTGATATCAAAACCTAAAAGATTTAAATCGCCATTTAAATATGAAGTTTGAAAAAGTGTGTTCCAAAAAGCAGTATGTGTAGATTTTCCAACTCCGGAATGACCAGAGAACAGCCATGCTTTTTGATGATACAAAAGAGAGGCAGAATGAATCGCAAATAATTCGTTTTTTTGAGCAAGAAAAAGAAAAAATAAACGGATAGCATGAAATAAATTTTCAGCGGCAGTATCGGAATGTTCCGGTTTGCAATAAATCCGGACGTAACTTCCGTCCTTGGTCATATGCGCTTCATATAAATTTTGCATAGGATGAAAGACGATGATGTAATGATTGGTGTGTTCAAATACGCTCAGTTCCGAGTTTTGAAGCAGTACTTCTCCATAGGCGTGGCTTGCCGGAGGAATTGTAAGCAGTTCAAAGCGCTGGTCAGCTTTGGCATTTGGGAAAGAATCCGGTTCAAAACCAAAAGAGTCAAAATGCGTGAGTGCCGATTGCTCTAAGAGAAGCTGCTTTGGGTCATAAATCTGCAGCTTGAGTCCGGCAATTTCTAAATAAATTGTAGTGAAATTGGAAGTTGGATGGAGATCCTCTACAAGAATTCCGTTTGCCTGAAGTTGCGTAAGAAAGTCACGCACATCGTCACAAAGCATTGGAATTGAATCGGAGTCCAAATGATAAATTCTGGCAATCGCACTTACAAGGTCGTCAAATTCCATGCCTTCATTGTGTTGCAAAAGATTCCAGAGTAAGGTTCCGGTTTCATTTAAAACCATGCCTTTTCGTTGATCTGCGATTTGCTGACCATAAGGAAGTAAATAGCAGGTGTCTTTTATTTTGCGAAGGGTGTATCCGGATTGGCATTGAAACATAAATAAAAGGTGTCCTTTCGTTAAAGTTGGATTAAAAAAATCTACAGATATTATAATCTCAGATGAGAATTGTGTCAAAAAGAAAAAGTTAATAATAAAAGTAAATAAAAATAGCTCCTATCGTGAAATTCAATTCATTTCATGATAAGAGCTATTTTTATTTCCACTCAATAAAATGATAACTGTCCAGTATTTGAAAATACTTGGCAAGGCGTTCATATAAGGGATTTGCTTTTTCTCCGAATTCCGCCTCTACGTCTTTTCCGAGCTCAATGATTGTTTTTTCTCCATCTAATAAAGGCCATACAAAACTTCCAGTTTTATCCAGATGGATGTGTGTGACTTTTGGTTTTTTTAGGATTTTTTGAGCAATTCGATTAAAGACGCCAGTGTTTTCAATATCGAGTGTGACAATTCCTTTTTCATCGACCGACCAGGAGATTCCCTCCGGTCGGCTTGGTTTTCGTTCCAGATAGTTTTCTGAAACACCGGTTTTATTTTTCTTCATCATTTACTTTCTTTTTTCCAGATGGAAAATTTCAATAAACTTAAGATAATCAGTGCAAATACAACTAAACTTCCGATATTTGCAGCCGGTGTAGAAAGGTTTAATTTAGAAGATAAGTTGATAGCATTGTCTAATCCGAATACGGCAAAGACAGCAAGAAGAATACCAACTAAACCTTCTCCGGCAATCATACCGGAACAATATAAAATACCGTCGCTGATGATGGCATCTTTTTCTTTTGGTTCTTTATTCATTTTATCAAAGATAAGACGAACAAGTCCACCTACCATGATACAAGCATTGAGCTGTACCGGAAGATACACACCGATTGCGAACGGAAGTACCGGAATTCCTACGATTTCTACTGCGATTGCGAGGAATACACCGATAAATACAAGAGTCCATGGAAGATTTCCGTCCATAACACCTTCAATAATCATTTTCATTAACATTGCCTGAGGAGCACCGAGCTGTTCTGTACCAAATCCCCATGCGGCATCTAACAGATATAAAACACCACCGATTGCAAAGGCAGCAGCGATAACACCAACCATCTCACCAATCTGCTGTTTCTTAGGAGTTGCACCAAGCAGATATCCTGTCTTTAAGTCCTGAGAAGCATCTCCGGCGATAGCAGCTACAATACAAATAATAGAACCGATAGCGATAGCACCCTGCATACCATGGGCACCCTGGTCACCTGTTATTTTTAAGATGATAGTAGCAATCAGAAGAGTTGCGATTGCCATACCGGAAACAGGGTTATTTGAGCTTCCTACAAGACCAACCATTCTTGAAGAAACAGTTGCAAAGAAGAAACCAAAGATAACAACGATAATCGCACCAACGAGCGTTACCGGAATTGCAGGTACTAACCATACAAGCAGAGTCAGAACAAGGATTGCAAGCAATAAGAATTTCATGCTTAAATCCTGTTCGGTACGTTTGTTACTTGTACCTTTTGCCCCGGACATGCTCTTAAGTGCATCACGGAATGTGCGGATAATCAGTGGAAGAGATTTTACTAAACTGATGATACCGCCTGCTGCCAGTGCACCGGCACCGATATAGCGGATGTAGCTTCCCCAGATTGCACTTGCACCACCGGCTGCAAACATTTCTCCGATAGGAGCAGTTCCCGGATATAAAGTTAAATCACTGCCAAATAATACGATTGCCGGGATAAGCACCAGCCAGCTCACAATACCACCGGCAAACATGTAAGAAGAAATTCTTGGTCCACAGATGTAACCAACACTCATAACAGCCGGGTAAATCTGTGTTCCGATCTCTCCGGCATATCCTTTGACGCGGAAAGATACTTCACTCGGAACTAATTTCAATCCGTCAATGATGAATTTGAAACCAGCGGCAATACCAAGACCTGCGAATACAGTGGAAGCATTCGCTCCGCCTTCTTCACCGGCTAAAAGAACCTCTGCACAAGCAGTGCCTTCCGGATAAGGAAGAACACCATGTTCTTTTACAATTAATGCGTTTCTAAGCGGAATCATGAACAGAACACCAAGCAGACCACCGATTAAGGCGATAATTGTGATTTCGATAATACTTGGTTTGTTCATTTTTCCTTCTGCTGCCCATAAGAATAAAGCAGGCAGGGTAAAAATAGCACCAGCGGCTAAGGACTCTCCCGCAGACCCAATGGTCTGTACGAGATTACTTTCCAAGATGGAATTTTGCGCATGATAACGCGGATGACGCCCATGGAAATTACGGCGGCTGGAATGGATGCAGATACTGTCATACCAACACGTAATCCGAGATAGGCATTTGCTGCACCGAATATGACTGCCAGAAGAATACCCATTACAATTGAAGTGATTGTAAATTCAGGTGTTACTTTGTCAGCCGGAATATACGGTTTGAACTCGTTTTTTTCGTTCATTTTTGTCTCCTTTGAAAATTTAAAGTCACAACAAACATCATTATATAGAAAATAGGATGGACTTGCAAGAAGAGAAATGAATTTTCAAAGATTTTCCTGAAATCAATAGTATAATATAGAAAGACTAAACCGGAAATCTAAAAGCAGAGGCGTTTGGAGTGGTAAAAGGCGAGAAGTATTCTGGTCGAGTCTGAACAATCGTCAGATAGTGTGTTAACTGAAAAAAAGTAATTTTGCAGTTAACAGAAATGTTAGAATAAATTAATGGTACTCGAAAAAAGAATATGATAAAATAGCAGAAAATCGAAAGACACAGGAGAAATTTATGAAGAAAAAACTGATTTTACTTGTTCTGGTTGTGGTAATTGCAGCAGGAGCAGGTCTGGTGCTTCCAAATAAGATAAGCAAAATAGGAAAAGAAAATACCATTACGTCCTCACAGCTTGAAAAGGCGATAGATATCAGTCAGTTATCCACCGCAGAATTTGTCTATAATGGCGTAGCTGAGAAAAAAAAATGAAAACAGTCCGGAGGATGTGGATTGTTATATTGCTTATGATGCAAATGTAAAAGTCGGAATCAATATGGAGGATGTAAAATTCAAGATAGATGAAGAAAAGAAAACCGTGACACCGATTCTTCCTGAAATAGAAATTAATATTGCAACCCTGGATGAGAACTCAATTAGCTACATTCCAAAAAATCCGGATCTTTCTTTAAAAGAAGTCATTACACTTTGCAAAGAAGATGCAATCAACGAAGCAAATACTTCGGATAAATTATATGAAACAGCAGAGGAAAATCTTCAGTCTGTAATCGAGGCATTGTTAGCACCGATTTTGGAACATGAAGGCTATTCAATTCAGTGGTAAATTATAACAATAGATGAGGCAAAGTACGAAGATAGAAGATAGATAAGGCGCAAGACCGGAGTACGATGAGAAAATGGAGAAAATAAGATGAAACGAAAGAAAATAGTTTGTCTTTTGGTAATCAGTATGCTGTGTATTGGTGGTTGTGGAGACAAAAATCAGAAAAAGGAAGAGGAAGCGGATTTTTCCGCAATCAGTTCGGTTTGTGAACTTGCAACCCTGAAATGTTATTATCATAATGTGGCAAAATCAGAGACCGAAGCCAGTGGATTATTTAAGTGGCTTGGGAAAGGTTATAAGAAAATCTGGACTGAATACAGCGGAATTGTGGAGCTTGGAATTGACGTAAGCAAGGTATCCGTTGAAAAACCAACTGCTGATGGAGTAGTAAAAGTGACGATTCCGGATGCGGAGATTTTAAGTGTAGATTTAGATGAAGATTCCATGGGCGAACCGCTTACTGATACAGGATTTATGACAAAGATTACCAAAGAAGAAGAGACAGAAGCACTTGCAGAGGCACAAAATCACATGGAAGAAACTGCAAAAGGAAATGGAAATCTCTTAAATCAGGCAAAAGAACGGGCGAAAAGCCTGATTGAAGGATATGTAAAAAATGTAGGAGAACAAATCGGAAAAGAATATACCGTAGAATGGGTTGAATTTTCAGAAAAATAAAGAATAAGGAACGTAAGAGAAATATGATAAAAGCAGTTATTTTTGACATGGATGGAACATTAATCGATACAGAGAAATATTACCGGATTTTCTGGCCAAAGGCACTGGCACATTTTGGATATGAGATGAGCGATGAACAGGCACTTAGTATGCGCTCACTGGGCTGTCCTTATGCACCGAAGCATTTAAAAGAAATGTTTCATGACCCGAATCTGGACTATGATGCAATTCGTGCATATCGAAAAAAAATTATGGAAGAAGCACTTCAAAAAAATGGAATCGAATTAAAAAAAGGAGCAATTGAACTGCTTGAATTTTTAAAAACAAAAAAGATTAAGCGGGCGATTGCAACAGCAACGGATGAAGAACGTGCTACACGATATTTAAAGCAAATTGGACTGTATCCATATTTTGATAAAATAATTTGTGCGACAATGGTAAAATCCGGAAAGCCGTCGCCTGACATTTACCAGTATGCGTGCAGGCAGCTTGAACTTATGCCACAAGAATGTATGGCGGTGGAAGATTCTCCGAATGGAGTAATGAGTGCATACTGTGCGGGGTGTAAGGTTGTACTTGTGCCGGATCAGAGTGAGCCGGAAGAAAAATTAAAAGATAAATTGTACGGGTGTGTGGAATCACTTGATAAAATAGAACAGTATTTTTGTAAAGTAAGAAACCAGCAAAATCATTTACAAAAAAACCGAATTGAAATCAGTGATATTTCATAAAAATCTAAAATATAATTGAAATTTATGTTTGAAAAATCTAAAATTATTTTATGGAAGACAAATTAGGGCATACGCTCTCAAGATAAAAAAGAAGGAAAGAAGAAAAGAAGAAAATGAAAAGTTTATTAATTCTTGGTGCGGGCGGTTTTGGAAGAATGGTGAAAGAAACCGCATTGGCACTCGGTTATGAGAAAGTCTTATTTTTAGATGATACCGCAAAGGATAATGATGTGATCGGCAGATGTTGCGATTATCATCTGTATCATAGAGATTATTCGGTGGCGGTAGCGGCTTTCGGAAATAACAAGACGCGTTTATTTTGGACCCGAAAATTGCTTGAAGAAGAGTATGAAGTACCGGCAATCGTACATCCATCTGCAATCGTCAGTCCGAGTGTTACTTTAGAACCGGGCTGTTTTATTATGCAAAGAGCAGTGGTAAATATGAATACAACAATCAAAATGGCAGCACTTATTAACAGCGGTGCAGTGGTAGACCATGATTCGATTGTAGAAGAAGGCGCACATGTTGGTCTTGGCAGCGTAGTAAAAGCACATTGTGTGATTGAACCGGGCAGAAAAGTGGAAGCAGGAGAAGTGATTTTCTCTACCAGAAGAACCATCGAAGGTGCAGATAGCCGAAGTCTGGAAGATGCGATTTATGCATTTGGATTTGGCGATTGCTGTAGCTATGTAAAGCCATTTGGAGAAGGTCATATTAATGAGACCTATGCAGTCTATTTGCCGGATGAAAATGGAAATGATGTGCCGCTCTTTGTATTGCAGCGAATTAACATTAACGTCTTTAAAAATCCGGATCAGGTAATGGAAAATATCTTTGGAGTGACGGAATATTTGCGTAATATTATTCGTCAGGACGGTGGCGATTTAGACAGAGAATCCTTATCTTATATCAAGACAAAGAGTGGCGATACTTATTTTGAGGATGAGAAGGGACAGCCATGGCGTTGTCTGCATTATGTGCCGAATTCCGTGTGCTATCAGCAGGTGGAACGTCCGGAGCAGTTTTATCAGTCGGCGCTGAGTTTTGGACATTTCTTAAAGCAACTGGGAGATTATCCGGCAGACAGTCTTTATGAGACGATTCCGCAGTTTCATGACACTGCAAAGCGTTTCGTGATTTTGAAGATGCACAGCGAAAAGATGTAAAAAATCGCGCCAGATTATGCCGTCCGGAGATTGAATTTGTACTTTCTCGTAAAGCAGATTGTAATGTTTTGATGGAGCAGTTAGAAAAGGGAGTCTTACCGCTTCGTGTGACACATAATGATACAAAATTGAATAACATTTTGTTTGATAAAGATACGGATCAGGGCTTATGTATTATTGATCTGGATACGATTATGCCGGGGCTTGCCTGTAATGATTTCGGTGATTCCATTCGTTTTGGTGCCTCTACCGCAGAAGAAGATGAAAAAGATTTGGACAAAGTACACTTTGATATCAACCTTTATGAAATCTATGTGAAGGGATATCTGGAGATGGCAAAAGATGTGCTGACTCCGGCAGAAATTGAGAGCCTTCCATGGGGAGCAAGATTGATGACTTTAGAGTGTGGAATGCGTTTTCTTGCGGACTTCCTTCAGGGCGATGTATACTTTAAACTTCCCTGATAGGTATAGGTTCCACTTCCATTCTCAAAGTCAAATGCAATGGATTCACCCGGAGCATATCCATCTTGTTCCATCCACGTTGACCAGCCAAAGAAATATCACCATTCTTTACCGCCTGATCATAGTCCATAGAGCCAATATCCCCTTCTTGGCGCATAAAATCAAAA
>ENA-OQHY01000801-OQHY01000801.1-human-gut-metagenome-genome-assembly--contig:-NODE-801-length-16024-cov-2.577342_pt1 | contig 16024 bp, 21 predicted proteins | sample MGYA00242570_ERZ504733 | MGnify/ENA primary metagenome ERZ504733 (study PRJEB26092, sample SAMD00036219) | human gut metagenome | host: Homo sapiens | study: EMG produced TPA metagenomics assembly of...
GGAGCAATAAGCAGTGGGTGGGACTTACTTGTATCAGGAGGGGTACAAGCCCCTCCTGATAAACTGCGGAGCAGTTATTCGGTTATGAGCAAGTAGCGAAAGCGGATTGCGAATATCCGATTGACTTCTTGATAAAACGAAAGCATATCATGTTGGTGTGTCTTTGAAGGACGCAGGTAAAAAATGTTTTGGAATTAATTTGATTGAAGATGCAGGTATTGTAAGAGATATTTTACAGAGATTGGAATTAGAAACAGAAGAATAGAAAAGTAAGTTATGCAGAAAGGCGTGAGTCATAAGAATATGGCTTGCGTCTTTTTCTGTCTGGATTCTTTCGAGGTCTGGCAGTTATTTTTTTGCACAAGAAAAGGAGCTACGCACTAATACTTAGTGCGACAGCCCCTTATTTTACCAGAACAATTTGGCGTTCGCGTTTGTGACGGTTTTTTCTATATTCTGTAGGAGAAATTCCGTGGTATTCTTTAAATATTTTTGAAAAATAAGAAGGCGAACTGAATCCACAGATCTGACTGATATAGTCCACGGACCAGTCAGAAGTAAAAAGAAATTCTTACTCTGGGTGATGCGAAAATCCAGTATATATTTTTTCAATGGAACACCCATCTGCTTTGAAAAGATTTCTGAGAGATAGGATCGATTCAGATTCAGTTTGTCTGCAATATACTGAACTGTCAGGCCTCGTCCGTAGAAATCTTCTACAATAGAAATTGCTTGCTGTACATGACTTTCTGAATTCTGACGACTTTTTCTTTCGGGAAGCTCTTTGGAGTTCTCGATAAAAGTACCAACTTTTGAAAGAAGAAGGAGAAGAATGCCATTGGTATACAGATCATTTTTTGTACTATCATTTTTTATGGAAATCAGAATCTCAAGGAGATTCTTGATTTCCTCAAAGACTTCTGTAGAAAGTCCTTTTGTGAGGGACGGATAACCGAATCCAAGACGATGCATGAAGTATGGAGCGAGTTTGCCATTGAAGCCAACCCACGAATAAGTCCATGGATTCTCCTTATCGGCCTGATAGAAGACCATCTGATCCGGTTCAATCAAAAAAATCTGTTTTTCTTCAATAAGATATTCTGTTTTATTAACAACAAGACGTCCCTTCCCGGAAAGAACAAAATGCATGAGATAATAGGGTCTTGTTCCAGGTCCGTAGGAATGAAGCGGCAGACATTCTGAATGACCGCAGAAACGAAGTTTTATATCATTCCAGCTGGTGTCTCTGTACAGATTCAATTTTTCTAATTCCATAGGATTTCCTTTCGGTAGTTTGTATATTTATATTCGATAGATACAAAAATTCTTGCTTTTATTAAACTACAATTTCCGACAAAATTTATAAGTTATCCAACAAAAGTGACTAACATGGTAATAAGATTATAGTATATGATATCAATGTAGACAAGAGAAAAGAAAAAGACAAAAAATAATCTAAAAAATTCAGACAGGAAACGAATCGATTCAAATTCACAGAAAAGTAAAAAGCTATAGTTATTAGAAGAAAGAAGTCAGTTTGTAAAAGGTGACCTGTATTTTGTGCACCCTAAAATAAAATGGAAAGGTAAGGAAAGAGATATGTTAGAATTTGCAAAAACACCACCAAAAGGATGGAACAGCTGGGATGTATATGGAGCGTCTGTTACAGAAGAAGAAGTAAAAAGAAATGCAGATATTATGGCAGAAAAGCTTAAGAAATATGGATGGAACTATGTGGTTGTAGATATTCAGTGGTACGAGCCAGGAGCTGAGTCAGCAGCATATCGCAAGTTTGCGGATTTGAAGATAGATGAATATAGTCGTGTGCTTCCGGCTGAAAATCGTTTTCCAAGTTCAGCAGATGGAGTTGGGTTTGCACCACTTGCTGAATATGTACACCAATTAGGGTTGAAATTCGGTATTCACATTTTAAGGGGAATACCAAGACAGGCTGTTCATGGAAGAATGCATATCAAAGGAACGGATAAGACAGCAGATCAGATTGCTGTTAACAGCATTTGTCCATGGAATTCAGATATGTATGGAGTGGATATGTCAATTCCGGAAGGACAGTTATATTATGATTCTCTTATGGAACTGTATGCTTCATGGGGAGTTGATTTCATTAAGGTAGATGACATTGCATATTCAACGATTTACAGAGATTCTCATAGAAAAGAGATTGAAGGTATTCGAAAGGCCATTGATAAAACGGGACGGGAGATTGTACTTTCCCTTTCACCGGGACCGGCAAGACTTCAGGATGGAAGCTTTCTCCAAAAGAATGCCAATATGTGGAGACTTACAGACGATTTCTGGGATGAGTGGGAATTGCTCTATGATATGTTCGATCGTTGTAATTATTGGTCGCCATTTATCCGTAAAGGAAACTGGCCTGATTGCGATATGCTTCCGCTTGGACATATTGGAATCCGTTCCGGTGAGCGTGGAAAGGCAGACCGTATGACTTGCTTTACGAAACCGGAACAAAAGACAATGATTACATTATGGTCTATCTTCCAGTCGCCACTAATGTATGGCGGGGAACTGGCTGATCTGGATGCCTGGACTCTTTCACTGCTGACGAATACAGAGGTAAATGAAATGCATCGCACATTGGAAGGACAAAGACAGGAGTACAGAGATGATGAATGGATCGTCTGGTCCGGTGAAAATAAGGAAAGTACATATATTGCAATCTTTAACGTATCAGATGAAAAGAAAGAAATTCCAGGTAAATTGACAGAGCGATATCTTCGAAAAGATGCAAAAGAAATCTGGTCAGGAAAAAAGGTAACAGAAGGAACAGAAGAAGTAGAAAGCATGGCTGTGTACTGTATCAGATGAAAGAATATGAATGAACGTTAGATAGGAGGAATGAAGTGATGGACACAATAGGGAAGAAACTTGGTCTGAAAGAGAAGATGGCCTATGGCTGATGGTGATGCGGCAAGTAATATTATCTGGGCATCTACGGGAACGTTCTTAATGTTCTATTACACTGATGTGGTAAATATCAATGCGGCAACAATTGGAGTCATTTTTCTGATTGCCAGGGTGATCAACGCAGTTGTTGCACTTCTTACCGGATGGCTGATCGATAATACGCATTCCAAATACGGAAAGGCAAGGCCATGGCTTTTGTGGTTTGCTGTTCCGTTTGGAATCGTAACATTTGCAATATTTGCAGTTCCGGATGTAGCAAAGCTGTACCAGATTATTTATGTATTCATTGCATATAATGCAATGATGAGCGTCTATTCTCTGATTAATATTCCATATGGATCTATGGCTACAATGATGACCAAAGACCAGTATCAGAGAACACTGTTGAATATCTTCCGTCAGTTGTTTGCACAGATTGCGAGTCTTCTTGTTACAGCAGGAATCTTCCACTGGTAGACTTTATAACGGAATATGTGGGGGCGAGAAAAGCATGGAGTATCGTATACGGAATATTTGGTGTCATTGCGGCAATTCTGTTCTTCTTATGCTTTGCAGGATGTAAAGAGAGAATTCATGAAAATGAAGAGACGAAGACAGAAAAGATTCGTGTTGTTGACGGAGTAAAAGCAGTGTTGAAAAACAAATACTGGCACATGCTGATGGTGATATCCATTTGTATCAATATCTTCTTTCAGGCCATCAGTACGGTAAACACATATTATAGTAAAGCGGTTCTTCATAATAGCAGTATGATCAGCATATTGAATACGGCTTATATCGTTCCTGCAATTGCAACCTTTTTCTTTGTACATCTGGTTGTGAAGAAGTATGGAAAAGGAAAGACTACGATGTTTGGATGGATGATTATCTGTGTCAGCTATGTGATACTTTTACCATTTACAGAAAATACAACAGTACTGATAATCACAGCTGCTATGCGTGGCGTGGGATATTGCTTCCTGCTTGCAGTGTCTTCTGCAATGGTAAGTGATGCAGTTGAATATGGAGAATGGAAAACGAAAATTCGTGTCGAAGGGCTGACATTCAGTATGCAGGGATTTGTAGGAACAATTGCGGCAGGTATTGTTACGGCAGTCATCGGATGGGTACTCAATTTCAGTAAATATGATGGAACACTTTCATTTGCTGATACACAGGCAGGATCTGCAGTACTTGCAATTAAACTGTTGTTTATCGCAGTTCCGTTTGTTGTCGGAGTATTGAATATTATATTGTTAAAATTTTACAAACTTGATAAAATGTATCCGCAAATCATTGAGGATTTAAATAAGCGGAACGGAAAATAAGTGGGGAATGTATATGAAGACAAGCATATCAGAAAAAATAGCTTATGGTATGGGAGATGTTGCGTGTAATGTAGTATATGCACTCACATCTGGTCTTATCGTATATTTTTATACAAATGTAATCGGAGTATCAGCGGGAGTAGTAGGTACAATCCTGCTGATATCCAGAGTTTTTGATGGAGTTTCGGATCTTCTGATTGCCCAGTTGATGGATAAGATCAATTCCCGGCATGGAAAAGCGAGAGCGTGGATTTTGTGGATGGCAGCGCCATATGCAATTTCGGCTACGGCATTATTTGCAGTTCCATCGCATGCGGGCAAAATGGTACAGGCAATCTATATTTTTGTTACCTATAATTTATGTACAACAGTTGTTTACACGGCATTGATCTACATATTCGGCAATGGCTCCGCTGATGACAAATGATGGGGATGATCTGGCAAAATTAAATATTTTCAGAATGTCTATGTCACCGGTCAGCAACATGATCGTAACAGCTTTATCACTTCCACTGATCAACTTCTTGGCGGTGACCAGAAGGCATGGATCACAGTGACGGCGGTATATGGGGTCATTGCATTTGGAATGTTGATGTGGACTTTTTGGGAACGAAAGAGCGTTTTCACACGAAAGCGGCAGCAGAAGCGGAAAATCTTCCGTTCCTGGTTCGCCTGAAAGCAGCTTTACAGAATAAATATTTTATTATTATGTTCTTGATGGTAATGGCACTTGCTTTATATCAGAATGTCAATGGAACAGTATCTACTTATTATGCGCAGTATGTGCTTGGAAATGCGGAAATCATGGGAGTCATGCAGACGTGTGAGAAAATTCCGTGGATTCTTGGGATTATCTGTATGGCACCATTGATTAAGAAATTTGGAAAGCGTTAATCTAGTCCTGGGAGGAGCTATCATATGTATTGCTGCTCAAGTTATTTGATGATTAATCCGGAAAATATAAAATTAGTTTTAGTGGCTTCCATTCTGCGGGGCCTCGGAGAAGCTCCGATTAACGGACTTACGTTCACCATGTTGGCGGATGTGATTAATTATGGCCATTGGAAAACAGGAATCCGTGTGCATGCGTTGATATTTTCAACCTTTACAGTCGGGCAAAAATTTGGTGGCGGTGTGGCCGGATGGGCAATCGGTCAACTGATGCAGCTATCCGGATTTACCGGAAGCACTACAGAGACAATGGCTGCTGTTGCAATGATCAAAAATCTATATATTTACGGCGTTATATTGGCATGGGGATTAATTGCAATCTGTATGCTGGCATATCATTTGGATAAGGAATATAATCAGGTGTAAGCCGTCATTCCATTCAGACTTATTGTATGGGTGAGCATGGGGATTCGTCGAGAAAGCTGATCAGATGTAAAAAATCGTTAATATTTTAATTACTTTTGGATGTGTTGCATTTTATATTGTCCTATGTTACATTGACAACAGAGTACAAAAAGAATCAGAAAGAGCCAAAAAACAGTGCCCCTCTAACAACAGAGACCGGAACAGGATAACCGGCAGACAAGTATGTCTTATAGGAGGTAATTGTAACATGGCAATTTCAATCGGCATTAACGGATTTGGACGCATTGGACGCGTAGCACTCCGTATCGCCATTAATCAACCAGACACTTTTAAGGTATGCGGAATCAATGTACGGAATGCAGACCTGGGTTATATGAAGTATATGATCCGGTATGATTCTACATTTGGACGTTTTCAGGGAGAACTGGATACATATGAGAATGGACTGATCATTGAAGGACAGAAGATTCCTGTATTTTCAGAATCAGATGCGGCATTGATTCCATGGGGAGCATGTGGTGCAGAGTATATTATTGATGCAACAGGTGCATACTGTACAACGGAAAAGGCAAAAGCCCATTTAGAAGGCGGTGCGAAGAAAGTTATTATCTCAGCACCGGCAAAAGACGGGGATACACCGACATTTATCATGGGAATTAATCATGACAAATATACATCGGATATGCCGGTTGTATCGAATGCATCATGTACTACGAATTGTCTCGCACCAATCTGTAAAGTTCTGGAAGATAATTATGGAATCGAATATGGGCTGATGTCAACGATTCATGCTGCAACTGCAAAACAAAAGGTTGTGGACAGCCGTTCCCAGAAAGACTGGAGAACCGGACGTTCGGCATTTGGTAACCTGATTCCATCTACAACGGGAGCCGCAAAAGCAATCTCGCTTGTCATTCCGGCTTTAAAGGATAAGATGAGTGGTATTTCTTACAGGGTTCCAACTTCAGATGTATCAATTGTTGATCTGAATGTAGCGTTAAAGCAGCCGGCATCATACGATGAGATCTGCAAAAAGGTCCGGGAGCCTCTGAGACATATTTGTCCGGCATTCTGGATTATGTAGAGGATGAAGTGGTATCTTCAGATTTTATCGGAGATTCACATGCATCGATCTTTGATGCAAGGCAGGGAATTCAAGTGAATTCCCACTTTTTCAAGGTCATCTGTTTCTATGACAATGAGTGGGGATATACAAGTCAGATATTCCGGCTGATTGAGCATATGGATCGGATAGATCACAATCGCTAATAATTAAGATGACGACAGGGGCATGTAAGATCTGATTCTGATGTAACACGTTTGATTTTATATCATACACTTCTGTAAGGGACATATGGATTCGTTATTACGATTATGAACCAGACAAGATGCGGACAGAAAAGCAGGTAAAGCTTTTGCTGTCCGCAGAAAATAAGAAAAATCTGAAAAATAAAAATTTTTTCGGAAAATTCAAAAAAACACTTGCCAAACAACCGAGTCTATGATATATTAAATATCGGTCGTGTGAAAAACACAGTGACAAATAAATATACGGCTCCATGGTCAAGCGGTTAAGACATCGCCCTTTCACGGCGGTAACACGGGTTCGATTCCCGTTGGAGTCATATGGCGCCATAGCCAAGTGGTAAGGCAAAGGTCTGCAACACCTCTATCACCAGTTCAAATCTGGTTGGCGCCTCTTATAAAAACACCCGGAATATTTATTTCCGGGTGTTTTTTTATCAAAGAATTACAAGAAAAGCTGCCGGTGGCAGCCTCTCGTATATTATTTCATTATAATTGAATCTTCTTTAACATATGATCGACGAATACTTTTGCATGCTCCACATCCAGATCATCCGGATGAGTAAGTGCAAGATCGAAATTCTGGATAAAACGGTCGATCTGGTCGTTATTCTCGTCAGTTCGCATGGATTCATACTTCATACGTACCTTCTGCGGCATCTTTCCCTGACAGATAAAATATCCAAGATAATCGTTGTCTGCTTCGATCCAGGCACTGACGCGTCCGGCAATATCCTTATAATATTCCGGGGAATCCCCCATTCCGCAAGTTCCGAATAAAGCGATCTGTTTGCCGCTTAAGTCACTTAAGAAGTCACTGACTTCCATACTGCAGCTTCCGCGGTGCACGCAGAATCCGATGAAGTAGACATTGGCTTCCGGAATTGTCTTATCTGTATCGATATCGATCAGATCTTTGGAATTGCCGGGAAGGCGCGAGAAGATAGATGCAGCAATTTTCTTTGTATTTCCGGATTCACTCTGATATAAAACAAGATAATCCAACATAAGAATTCCTCCTTTTTACGTTTGCTGATGGTCACAATTTATTGTACATCTGAATTACATTGAAATTTCATAAGTTACATATAATGGCCGCCGCTGTAACCGCCCGGGGCACCGCAGCACATTCCGCCGCTGCAGCATAAGTTGCAGACGATATTGGCAATACATAATTTTACACACCAGTCGCTTCCGCCGCCGAAGGTGGTGGTATACGGATTCTGGCGTTGGCGGTACCAGCTTCCGCCGCTTTCAAACTGGTTAACTAACATCTGGTATTGATAGTTGGCTGGTTCCATGCGGAGCGCTTCTTTGGCATGCTGAAGGGCCGTTGCATTGTTGCCGAGACCGGAATTGGCAATCGCACTGTAGTAATACCACTGGGCAGTATGCTCGTTGATTCCGTTTAATACGTTCATTGCTTCCTGATACCGGCCGTTGTTGATGAAGTTGGCAGCAGCTCTTAAGTGAAGATCCTGCTCACTTTCCTGACCTGCATTACCTGCATTACCGGTCTGTCGGTATTCTCCGTAGAAGCCGCGGAACGGACCATATCCGTTCTGGCTATATGGACCGTAATTCCCGGAAGAGCCGTATTCCCGCTCTTTCATGATCTGCTGATAGGCCTGCTGGACTTCTTTGAATTTCGCCTCTGCCTGATCCTTGTTCGGATTATTGATATTGGCATCCGGATGATATTTTCGGCTGAGGTTACGATATGCTTTTTTTATCTCGTCATCAGAAGCATCACGGGATACTCCTAAGACACTATATGGATCTGTCATTGTTCTTGATCTCCTGTTGTTGAATTATCTGTGTCAGGATGTAGTCTCTTTGCTGTGACAGCCGTATATCTGCTCCATACTCCGGAATAGAGAACGTTCCGCAAGATCTCTGCATGCAGCAGTATCGGAAGCTGTTCGAATTCCCTGGAGCATTCCGACATCATAAGCGTCAGAAGGCTGCGGCAGTCATCTGCAAATGCAGGATCGTCCAGGTATGCCTTCCTGAATGGATTATAGCTGCCGGATTTGATGTCTTTTTCGACATCATCGTAGGCATCCATCAGATAGATGAATTTTCCGAGGAAGAATCCGATCTTACGAAGAGAGGATTCCCATTCATCGTGGCGGTATGCAAAAATCTCAGCCATGATATTGCCAAAAAGTCCGGACATAAGATCCAGATTCTGTTCATTTTCTGCCTCATATTTTGAGATTTGGGCGAGATTTTCTGAGATGACCTTACATTTTACGGGATATAATTTTTCAATCTTCTTTATCTTTGAATGCAAAAGTTTTGCGGCAACAAAAGCTTTCTTCCTGTGTTCGTCTGCCCAGTCATCTTCACACTTATAATAAGATAACAGCATGTTGATGGCTGCGGCATATTCAGTAAATTCATTGGTCTTTGCCGCATGCTTTTGCATGGGATGTGCAATACAACGGACCATCTCTGTCTTCGTGTCCGGTTCATAAAGACCGGTGAGCAGGATCACAAGAAATGTCATATCAAAGGATAAAGTCACCTGACCTCTTCTACCATAACATTCTTTTAAGACTTTGCATAGTCCACAGTAATAAGAATGATAGACATCATAATCTTTGAATTTCATCTCGGCTTTGTTGATAGAAATATAACCAAACATGGGAACTCCTTAGCTTCGTTTGATAAATCTGGTGTTACACTTCGGGCAGCGGATCTCAATCTTGCCTTTTCCTTTTGGAACACGAATCTTCTGTTTGCATGACGGACATTTGTAAATGTGGTGTGTCTTGCGCTGTGTTATCATGTTACGCTGCCTGTAGAAAAATGTCCGGATGCCGCGTGTCATCTGCAGATATTTCTGATTCTCGGCGGCTCGTTTGTAAGTATTTTTGGAAAACATCCGGAAATAAGAATAGATGATACCGGCCCATGCCAGCCAGGAAAGGATTCCCCGATGCGTCCATCCTGCGATCAGCATAAGGATCAGGGATCCCCAGATGGTAAATTTGCCAAAGGAATCAACACCATATCTTCCGTACATAAAACGTATAAATCTGTCTTTTAGTTTCAATTAATTCACCTCTTAAAATAGTACTTGCAATATACATTTAATCATACGCCGGGAATAGGAAAAATCAATAAACAGAGTATTAAAATTTCTAAAGATTTTAGACGAGAAAAGTGCAGAAACTGTGGTGGATGTGTTAAGATAAGAATGTTAATTTCGTAGAACAGGGTTGATAACGGGGAGGAGGCAGAATATGCAGAAGCTGACGGAGCTGATCAGAGAAGATATGAAACCGGCACTTGGCGTGACCGAGCCGGGAGCTATCGCATTTGCCGTGGCAAGTGCGAAGAAATATACGGAAGGTAAGATTGTAAATGTACATGTGGCATTGAATTCCGGTATGTACAAGAATGCATTTACCTGTGGAATTCCTAATTCGGAGAGATTCGGCAACTATTATGCGGCGGCACTTGGGGCGGTAGCGGCAGATTCGGAAAAAGGACTGGAATCGCTGGCAGATATCACACTGGAAGATGATGAGAAAGCGGCGCAGATGGTGAGCGACGGTCTGGTGGAGGTGGTTATGGATCATGTCGGATCCGAGATCACGATCGATGCCGTGGTGACAACGGAGAATAACCGGTGTAAGGTGATGATCCGGGATGCACATACGAATATCGTAAAGATAGAAAAAGACGGCATTGTAATATTTGAGACAGAAGATAAGATGTACAGGGATGAATCCCGGAAAAAGCAGGCACGTCCGGTAATTCACGGATATTCCCTGGCAGAGATTCTTCGATATGTAAATACAGTTCCGGTTGAAGAGATTGCGTTTATAGGAAAAGCGTATACGATGAATCTGGAATTATTAAAAGAAGGACTGGCTTCGGACAGGGCAGTGTTCGCAAAGAAACTTTATCGTGAGAATGGCAACCGGATCATATCCAGGGATGCACTTAAGACGGCACAATTACTGTGTAACGGTGCGATAGAGGCCAGGGTTCTGGGCCTTTCCAGACCGGCTATGAGCATTACCGGGAGCGGTGCACACGGAATCATTGCGACGATGCCGTTGTATGCGTACCGGCATGCTAATGAAGATAAGACGGATGATGAGACCCTGTGGAGAGCAACTGCACTCAGCTATCTGATTACAATGTATATCAAAGAGTACTCAGGAAGATTATCGGCATTTTGCGGCTGCGGGATTGCAGCCGGAACCGGGATGGCCTGTGGACTGGCATATCTGCAGGGAGCGGATGGAGAAAAACATACAAAAGTGATTCAGAATATGGCAAGCGGTCTGACCGGAATGATCTGTGACGGAGGCAATCACGGATGTACGATGAAAGGGATCGTGGCAGTAGATGCAGCATTCCGTGCAACAGATATGGCAATGGATGATATCTGCATAGAAAATATTCATGGAATCAACGGCAGGACCCCGGAAGCAACTATGAAGTACATGGGAATGATCGCATCCCCTGGAATGACAGGGACGGAAAAGACGATTGTAGAGATTATGGAATCGAAAAAGTAAAGAAAATAGAACAGCACAGGAAGGGATCGAATCCGGAATGAGAAATGAAAATGCAGACAATGAAAGAAAAAAACATCACGCGGAAGAAGGCGGAAGAAAAAAGGGAATATAATCGCCAATGTGATTCTTGTGATTGCACTGATCGTATTCTGCGTGTCGGGCTTTCAACTGTTTAAGATCGGAAAAGGTTATCTGGATGGAAGAAGTGAGTATGATAAAGTGCGGAAACTTGCGGTGACGGATGATAAGAATAAAAATGATAAAGATAAAAATCATAGTGAAGACGGAGATGATACATTCTCTGTTGATTTTCAAAAACTGCTTGAGATCAATCCGGATACGATTGCATGGATCAGATTCCCGGATGAGCCGAGTCAGATCAATTATCCGGTTGTTCAGGGAACGGATAACAGTAAATATCTGAAGAAAACATTTTTCGTCTAACGAAAATACGCTGGGAGCAATCTTCCTGAATGTTGACAATCAAAAGGATTTTTCGGATAAAAACTCTGTAATATATGGACATAGAATGCGGGACGGTTCGATGTTCCGTCACCTGCAGGATTATGATACCCGTGAATTCTGGAAGAATAATCCATATTTTTACATATATACCGTTGATGGAAGAATTCTGAAATATCATATTTATTCGGCAGGACGGGTAGTCGACACTTCGGAATCGTATCAGACAACATTTGAAACAGATGAAGAATATCAGGAATTTTTGAATATGACGCAGAGTACTTCTCTGTATAATACCGGCGTGGAAGTGACAACGGCAGATACGATCGTTACATTGTCGACCTGTACCAGCGCCAGTGATAATCACCGGTTTGTTGTAAGAGGGGTAAAAGAGGAGGAGACGAAACAGTGATGAAGAAAGAATATACCTATGAAGTAGGAGATGTGGTAACAATGAAAAAGCCGCATCCATGTGGAAGTAAAGAATGGGAGATACTAAGAGTTGGAGCAGATTTCCGACTGAAATGTATGGGATGCGGACATCAGATCATGATCGCCCGCAATTGGTAGAAAAAAATACAAAAGATTTGAAGAAAAAGGCTTGAAAGAATCGAGACTTTATGGTAACATAAGAACTCGTGATACAATAATTCTGTCCTAAAATAGAGACAGAAATCCTTGCTCCCACATAAGATGAGCGGGGGCCAAAAGACCAGAAGGAGGTGCAAGACGACATGAACAAATATGAATTAGCTGTTGTTGTCAGTGCAAAAATCGAAGACGACGAAAGAGCTCAGGTAATCGAAAAGGTGAAAGCATTAGTTGAACGTTTCGGTGGACAGATCTCTGACGTTGATGAATGGGGTAAGAAGAGATTAGCTTACGAGATTCAGAAGATGAAAGAAGCATACTACTATTTCATCCACTTCGAGTCTGATGCTGAGACTCCAAGCGAAATCGAGCAGAGAATTCGCATTATGGACAACGTTATCAGATTTTTATGCGTTAGACAGGATGCATAAGCAGGAAGTAGAGGTATAATATGAATAAAGTAATTTTGATGGGACGCTTGACAAGAGATCCTGAGGTAAGATATTCACAGGGTGAGAATTCTACAGCGATCGCAAGATATACATTAGCTGTAGACCGCAGATTCAGACGTAACAACGACGGAGAGCAGACAGCTGACTTTATCGGATGCGTAGCTTTCGGAAGAAGTGCAGAATTTGCTGAGAAATATTTCCGTCAAGGACTGAAGGTTATCGTAACCGGACGTATTCAGACAGGAAGCTATACCAATAAAGAAGGTCAGAAAGTATACACAACAGATGTTGTTGTAGAAGATCAGGAATTTGCTGAAAGCAAGGCAGTAAGCGACGCAAATGCAGGAAGTTTCCGTGCGGCAGCTCCATCACCGGCTCCGGCACCAGCCATACCAGTATCTGATGCAGGTGACGGCTTCATGAACATTCCGGATGGATTGATGAGGAATTACCTTTTAATTAGGCAATGGTACCATGCTGTGGTACTTGCCGCATTTCATTTTGTTGAAAGGAGAAACCAAAATGGCTTACGATAAAGGAAATCGTCCAGAAGGCGGCTTCAAGAGAAGAGGCGGCGGACGCAGAAGAAAAAAAGTTTGCGTATTCTGTGGAAAAGAGAATAACGAGATCGATTACAAGGATACAGCAAAATTAAGAAAGTACATCTCTGAAAGAGGAAAAATTCTTCCTAGAAGAATTACTGGAAACTGCGCTAAGCACCAGAGAGCTCTTACAGTAGCAATCAAGAGAGCACGTCACATCGCTCTTATGCCATACGTACAGGATTAATATTGAATGTTGAAAACCGTCAGTGCATTGCACTGGCGGTTTTTTGTGTAAAAAATGCTGTCACGATTGGTTTATTTTTTTGTACGTTTGTCTCTTTGATTTTATACAATCTTGTTTTTCTGCGGTATATTTGCTAGATTGAGATAGAAGCCATTAACTATGCAACAGGAGTCGGCATATGGAAGTTCGGTTGATAGAAAACAAAGAGTTATTAGAATCAGTAGAGCTGTTTAAAATTGAAAATCTGTTATGGGGAACAGAGAAGATTGCAAAAACTTATGGGTATATTGGATTCGTTCCGGGGGAAGGATTATATATCAAACTTGTGTGTGTGGAGAAGAATCCTCTCCGGATTTATAAAAAAGATCAGGATCCGGTTTACAAGGACAGCGCTATGGAGGCTTTTTTTCAATTTAAAGGAAATGATACGGCAGCAGATGATATTTATCTTAACTTCGAAATGAATGCAAATGGTGCACTTCTTGCATGCTATGGAAAGAATAAGATGAACCGGATACCATTTACGCCGGATCAGATACGGAAGATGAAATGTAGCGCAGAAATACAGGAAGAGCAATGGAATGTGAATCTTGCGCTTCCGATAGAAATACTGGAACAGGTATACGGGAAATTGAATTTACAGGAAGGATCCGATTTCCGCTGCAATTTTTATAAAATTTGTGAAACAAAGGAATACGAACATTATGCAGCGTACAGATGCGTAGAAAGCGAACAGCCGAATTTTCATCTGCCGGAGTATTTTGAAAATGCAGTAATTTTGAAAAGAAAGTAACAAATACAATTGGGAGGTTGTACTTATGAAAATTTACAAAGCAAAAGATTACAAGGACATGAGCAGGAAAGCAGCGAATATCATCTCTGCACAGGTGATCATGAAACCAAACTGTGTACTGGGACTGGCAACAGGATCTACGCCAATCGGAACTTATGATCAGCTGGTTGAATGGTATAACAAGGGAGATCTGGATTTCTCGGAGGTTACGACAGTAAATCTGGATGAATACAAGGGATTGCCACGTACGAATGATCAGAGCTATTATTACTTTATGCATCAACATCTGTTTGACCGTGTGAATATTGATCCGGAACGGACCAATGTTCCGAACGGAATGGAGCCGGATGCGGAAAAAGAATGTGGAAGATATGAAGAACTGATCCGTTCACTGGGCGGTGTGGATCTTCAGCTGCTCGGACTCGGACATAACGGACATATCGGTTTCAATGAGCCGGGAGAAGCATTTGAAAAGGAAACACATTGTGTAGATCTGACAGAGAGTACGATTGAGGCAAATAAGAGATTCTTCGCGTCTGCCGACGATGTGCCAAAACAGGCATATACGATGGGAATTAAGACAATCATGCAGGCAAAGAAGATCCTGATAGTAGTGAACGGAGAAAACAAGGCAGATATCGTAGAGCGTGCTTTCTTCGGCCCGGTCACACCGGAAGTGCCGGCTTCTATTCTCCAGCTGCATAATGATGTGACGTTGGTTGGGGATGAGGCAGCGCTTGCTAAAATTGAGATTTAATTCAGAAAGGCTGTGGATGCCCGACCGATTTATTACAAATAAGTCCCCAGTTGTTACCGGAAACATGGATGAAAAGAGAGCTGATCGAGACTGTAATTAATTCTGTGTAAACTCTAAAAGAGCTATATATCCTCTTGGATTGATGTTAAAATAAATATCAATTCAGGAGGATTTTTTATGGCACGAAGAAGAAAAATGGATCCAGAACGCAAAGCGTTCATCAACAGCTTGTTGGAACACTATCAACCAAAGGATGCTCAGGATATCCAGGACATGCTGAAAGACCTGTTAGGCGAAACGCTGCAAGGTATGTTAGAAGCTGAAATGGATGATCACCTTGGATATTCCAAGTATGACTACAAGAACAAAGAGACAGACGATAGCCGTAATGGTTATAGTCCTAAAACTGTCACCTCTTCAATGGGAACGATTGATCTGGATATACCACGAGATCGAAAGGGAGATTTTGAACCGCAGATTGTGAAAAAGAATCAGACAGATATCTCAAACATTGAAGATCAGGTACTTTCTATGTATGCAAAAGGAATGACGACAAGAGATATCTCCGCTCATCTCAAAGATGTTTACGGTGTGGATGCATCCGCAGAAATGATATCACATATGACAGATCGAATCCTTCCTCTCGCAAAGATGGCAAACCGGCCGCTGGAAAGAAAATATGCCATTGTTTTATGGAATGCGGTACATTTCCATGTTCGGGAGGACAATCGAACGGTAAAAAAGGCAGTTTACGTTGCTAATAG
>ENA-OQHY01000802-OQHY01000802.1-human-gut-metagenome-genome-assembly--contig:-NODE-802-length-16018-cov-6.010069_pt1 | contig 16018 bp, 20 predicted proteins | sample MGYA00242570_ERZ504733 | MGnify/ENA primary metagenome ERZ504733 (study PRJEB26092, sample SAMD00036219) | human gut metagenome | host: Homo sapiens | study: EMG produced TPA metagenomics assembly of...
TACATATTAACTGTAGACATTTTTAATGAAGGTGTCGACATTCCTGAAATTAATCAAGTTGTGTTATTAAGACCCACACAATCGCCTATCGTTTTCGTGCAACAATTAGGTCGAGGATTAAGAAAATTTATTAATTATTAATTTGAGGGTGATTTCTGGGGGTGCAGTTGTCTCCCAGGGGGTGCAGTTATTTCTTAGGGGGTGCAGTTGTCTCAACTGCACCAACATAGTGGCAGGTGCATTCTGTTGGTGCCTTCAAATTTGTTGGTGCAGTTGAGACAACTGCACCCCCTGAAAGCACCCCCTGAAAGCACCCCCTGAAAGCACCCATGAAGGGCTATTCGTCTTTTGGCTTCTTGATTATCGCATAGATAATAGAGATGAAGCCGAGGAAGCACACTGCAGGGGCTACCTTCACGCGACGCACACTAAAGATGTCGTTATCGAAAACATGCTCGTCGCTTCCGCCACCGCTCATGAGTATAAAACCGAGGATGACAATCAACATTCCGACTACCATCAGAATGAAGTTAATCTTGCCAAATGCGTAATTTCTCTTATCCACTTTGTCTTTATTTTAAATTGAATGAATATATTCTACCAAATAGTGTCTATATGTGTAAGTAATGTCACCATCTCAACATCTACACCACCTCAACATCTCAACATCTCAACATCTCACCACCTCAACTATAATCTTATACAAATCGCCTGCTTCATGCGCAGGAACTTGTTCACCGATATTATCGAACAGATAGCCGTGATGAAGATGCCGAACACCACCACCGTACCGGCAGTGATAGCGAGCACCTCCCATGTAATGAGGTCGAGCACCTCAGGCTCGTACATGAACAGTGCGTACACTCCGCCACCCAAAACGCAGCAGGCTATAAGCGCAGCGAGCAAGCCGAGCAACACATAGTGGCGCACGAACGGCGCACGGATGAAGCCCCACGACGCACCCACGAGTTTCATCGTGTGTATGGAGAAGCGACGGGCGTAGATGCTTAGACGCACGGTGTTGTTGATAAGCGAGAACGACACTATCGTGAGCAACACGGCGAGTGCCAAGAGCACAATGCTTATCTTCGCTATATTGGCATTGACACTGTCGATGAGGTCCTTCTGATACTTCACCTCGCTCACCTTCGGGTAGGCTTTCAGTTCCTTAGAGATAAACTTCAGCGAGTCGCTGTTAGCATAGTCGGACGTTAGCGTCACCTCCACCGACGACAGGAAAGGGTTTGCCTCGGCAAACTCACGCGGATCGGTTCCCAATTCTTTTATTCCTTCGCGCAGAGCCTGCTCCTTACTGATGTACTGGAGCGTGTGGATGTAGGGCGAGCCTTTAGCTTGGTGCAGAACTGCTGCGCCTCGCCAGAGGTCATATCGTCTTGAAGCATCATCGTAACCACGATGTTCTGCTTCACGTAAGCAGAAAGATTACGGGCGGTGCACACTGCGAACACCACCAAACCTAACAGAACAAGCACCATTGCGGTGCTAATGCACAACGTTACCGCCTGCAATCCGTGACGACTGCGGGTCTTCTTATTTTTCTTTCTCATTCCGAAAAGGCTATATTATACCAAATTTCCTGCAAAATAACAAAAAAATATCCGTTCAAAAGAGGGATTAACGTCAATTAACACCATACGTACATCATAAACAAAACAATCTGTCTACCTTTGATGTGAACAAAAAGCACACATCATGGCAACAATTCTCTATCCCTCGCCAATCGTCGGACCGATACACAGCCGACGTCTTGGCATATCGCTCGGCGTGAACGTCAACCCGAGCGACGGAAAGATTTGCACGTTCGACTGCATCTACTGCGAGGTGGGCTACAACTGCACGCGCCGCCCTACCCTGCCTCGTCCTTCACGCGAGCTTGTTGCGGAGCGTCTGGAGGCGAAACTGAAGGAGATGCACACGGCAGGTGCGAAACTCGACGTGATCACTTTCTCGGGCAATGGTGAGCCGACAACGCATCCCGACTTCCTCCATATCATCGAGGATACGATACGTCTGCGCAATGCTTATTACCCCGAAGCTAAGGTGTCGGTGCTCACCAACTCCACGCTGGCGCATCGCCCCGACGTGCACCGCGCCCTACTGCTCGCAGACAACAACATTATGAAGCTCGACACGGTCGACCCTGCATATATAAATAAGGTGGACCGCCCTACACAACCATCGTACAACGTCGAGAATATCGTCAAGGAGATGGCATCGTTCAATGGACACTGCATAGTGCAGACGATGTTCATGCACGGCACCGACGACAACGGCGAGAGCGTAGACAACACCTCCGACTGCTTCGTATCCGCATGGCTTCAAGCTCTGCGCCGCATCCGACCAAGCGCAGTGATGATATACACCATCGACCGCGAAACGCCCTGCCAAACACTAAGCAAGGCTACGCACGAGGAACTCGACGACATTCGCGACCGCGTAATGGCCGAAGGTTTTCCTTGCAGTGTCGGTTATTAACATCCGCAACGGTCGATACAGACATCCGCATCGGTCGACGCAGACATCCGCAACGGTCGACGCAGACATCCGCATCGGTCGACGCGGATGCTTTACTCAACGCCTAAACATAAAAGTAGCGGCAAGGTTGACATCCCGTCGACCTTGCCGCTTTCATTGAAATAACAACACTAATATATAAAAGGTATGAAATATATGTGGTGTTTTGATGTCTCCATTGTTTACAGCTTGCTGATGATGCCCAGCTTAGTGCTCTCAAGGAACTTCACGATAGCCGTTATCTCCTTGCCAGCAGGCACCTGCTCCTTCACCTGGTTGATTGCGTCGAAGACGCTTGTCTGTCCGTGGAACACGAGGCGGTAAGCGTTAGCGATATGGCTGATTACCTTCTCGCTTGTGCCCGACGACTTCAGCAGCGACTCGTTCACACCGGCGTAGCGCACGGGATTGTCAGTAGCCACGATGAACGGAGGCACATCCTTCGAGATGCGCACACCGCCCGTCACCATCGACGCACCACCGATGCGCACATTCGAGTTGACAATGACACCAGAAGAGAAGATCACGCACTGTGAACCTCACAGTCGCCTGCCACCTTCGTACCGTAGCCGAACGTAACGTAGTCGTCCACCTTCGTGTCGTGCGAGATGTGCACACCCTCCATGAAGAAGTTGCGGTTGCCGATGCGTGTCTCACCGTCGGTGTATGTGGCGCGGTTCACAACCACGTTCTCGCGGAAGATGTTCTCGTCGCCGATGACGAGGCGTGTAGCCTCACCCTTATGGTTGAAGTCCTGCGGCTCTGCACCGAGCACTGTGTTCTGATAAACCTTGTTGCCACGACCCATCACGGTGCCGCGCATGATGCTCACGTAAGGATAGATTATGCAGTCGTCGCCAATCACTACGTCGTCCTCGATGTAGGCGAACGGATAGATTGTAACGTTCTTGCCAATCTTAGCACCCGGAGCTATATATGCTTTTTCACTAATCATAATTCTTAAATTTTGAGTTGTGAGTTTTGAGTTTTGAATAATTCAACACTCAACATTCAACATTCAACATTCTTAATATCTTCCTCCACCAAGCGCATAGTAGAGGTTAACCACAGCCTGCATCTTGTTGAAGTCGTCCTGCACCTTTGAGAGCTCTGCATTGAGCAGGCTCTGCTGCGCGGTGATCACTTCCAGGTATGTAGCCGAGCCGTCGTTGAAGAGCATCTGGTTGTACTCCACGTTCTTCTTCAGACTCTCCACCTGCTTAGCCTCCAGTGCGCTCTTCTCTGCCGATGAGTTGTAGAGCACGAGGGCGTTGCTCACCTCAGAGCCGGCTGAGAGCACTGCGTTCTGCCATGTGTTGAAAGCCTGCTCCTGCTTTGACTTAGCCACCTTCAAGCCAGCCATGAGCTGACCGTGAGCGAAGATAGGCTGCACGAGCGAGCCTACTGCCGAGAGCAGCCACTTGCCTGGGTTCACGATGCCCATACCGCCTGAGTTGGTGAAGGCACCCGTTGCCGAGATTGTGATGCTCGGGTAGAAGCGTGAGCGAGCGGTGTTCACGTCGTAGAAGCACTGCGCGAGCGACATCTCAGCGTAGTGTACGTCAGGACGGTTGGCGAGCAGCTGCAAACCGATGCCGGTAGAGAACTCCGACGGCAACGACTGTCCATCGAAGGTGCCGCGCTGTATGCTCTGCGCCTGCTGACCGAGCAGCAGAGAGAGCGAGTTCTCCGTCTCGCGAATCTGACGCTTCAGTTCCGTTGCCTGAGCCTTAACCGAATACATGTTAGCCTCAGCACTCTGCACGCTTGTCTCCTTCACGCGTCCGAGCTCCTTCTGAATCTTCATGATGTTCCAAGTCTCCTCTGTGAGCTTCGCCATGTCGTCCACCACCTGCAGCTGCTTGTCGAGCATGAGCAGTGTGTAGTACATGTTGGCAATGTTCGAGATGACCTTTGTCTGCACTACGAGCTGATAGTCCTTCGTGGCGAGCAGTGCCATCTGTGCCGAACGCTTCTGGTTGAGAAGGTTGCCGAAGAGGTCGATGTTCCACGACGCTGTGATAGGCAGCGAGTAGGTCTTCGTAGCGGGGTTGCCGTCCCACGAAGCGATGGTGCCTTGCGGCGAGAAGGTGAAACCGGGCACGAAGGCGAGCTTAGCCACCATGAGCTGGTCCTCCACCATCTTCACGTTGAGCGCGGCGTTGAGCATGTTGGTGTTGTTCTGCAAGCCAAGCTCGATGAGCGACTGCAGCTGTGGGTCGGTGAACACGGTGCGCCAAGCGAGATTGCCGAAGCTTGTGGTGTCGCTTACTGCGAGTGTGTCGCTGTTGCTCTGCACGTCGCGCACGAGGCCCGTGGTGTTCACCTCCGGACGCTCGTACTTATTATATATTCCGCAGCTGGTCATCAGCAATGCGCCAGCGGCGAGAAGCATTAACTTTTTCATGTTCATCTGTCTTATTTTGAAGTCTTTTCAATCTGATCCTGCAGCGCACCTGCACGTACGGGTTGGTGTACTGGCGTATCTCGGTGTCTACATCTGCAGTGTCGTTCTCGAACTCGATAGGCTTAATCTTCTCCTGCAGTGTCTGGAAGATGAAGAACAACGCCGGCACTACCATAATCTGGCAGAGCATACCGATGAGCATACCGCCTACGGCTGCCGCACCGAGTGTCATGTTACCGTTGTAGCCTACGCCCCACGGCATGAGCAACGGCAACAGACCGATAATCATAGCCAACGAGGTCATAAGGATAGGACGCAGACGGGCTGAAGCACCGAGCACTGCCGACCAAGAGATAGCCATACCTGTCAGACGGCGTTCGAGGGCGAACTGCACGATAAGGATGGCGTTCTTGGCGAGAAGACCCATAAGCATGATGAGCGCAATCTGCATGTAGATGTCGTTGTTCTTACCAAACATATTGGTGAAGAGGAAGGCTCCTGCCAAACCGAACGGGATGGAGAGGATAACGGACAACGGCAGGACATACGACTCGTACTGTGCCGAGAGGATGAGGTAAACGAAGGTCAAGCAGAGCACGAACACGATAGCTGTAGAGTTTGACGACTCCTGCTCGGTACGTGTCAAGCCCGAGAACTCGTAGGTGTAGCCTGCTGGCAGCGAGGTCTTAGCCACCTCTGCCATAGCGTTGATAGCGTCACCCGTTGAGTAGCCCTCAGCTGCTGATGCGTTCACGTTGATTGAGGTGAAGAGGTTGAAGCGGTCAATCTCCTGCGGACCATACACACGACTGAGGTTCACGTACTCCTTGATAGGAGCCATCTCGCCTGCCGAGGTGCGCACGTAGATGTTGTCCAGACTCTTCAGTCTGCACGATTCTGCGGTGCCGACTGGATATATACACGGTAGAGCTTACCGTAGGCGTTGAAGTTAGAAGCGTACATACCGCCGTAGTAGCCTGCATTGTGGTGAGCACTGTAGACGGGTCGATGCCGCTCTGCTTACACTTAGCCACGTCAACATCAATCTTGTACTGTGGGTACTTGGTGTTGTACGAGGTCATGGCGTTCGAAATCTCCGGACGCTTGTTGAGCTCAGCTATATACTTCTGTGTGATGTCGAAGAACTTGTTCACATCGCCACCAGTGCGGTCCTGCATTGAGAAGGTCATACCGTTGGTTGCAGAGAAGCCCTGCACCATAGGCGGCTGGAAGGCGAGAATCTGCGCACCCTTGATGGCTGCAGTCTGCTTGTATATCATACCGAGCACCATTGTAGAGCCGAGGTTGTGTACGCCGATGTACTTCAGCGGACCTTCTGCCTTCTGACGCTCCTCGAAGCTCTTCAGCTTGATGATAAATGTACCCTGGTTAGAGCCCTGACCGGCGATGAAGTTGTAGCCCGTGATACGCATACGGCTGGCGATAGCGGTTGGTAGCGAGCATACGGTCTACCTGGTCCATCACCTCGTTGGTCTTCTTCATAGAGGTGCCCGGAGGTGTTGACACTGTACAGAACACGGTGCCGGTATCTTCGTCAGGCACAAGACCTGTCTTTGTCGTACCCATGAGCACAGCCATTGCAGCGATTGCCACTACTACTGTGCCGATAGCGATGAACGGACGCTCTACGAGGCGGCGCACACCCTTGGTGTACTTCTCCTGCACCTTGCCGTAAGCGGCGTTGAACGATGCGTGGAAGCGGTCTACCATCGACATCTTGCGCTCCTTGCCTTCCTCGTCCTTCGGCTTCAGCAAGATAGCACAGAGGCTGGCGAAAGGTCAAGGCGTTAAGTGCCGAGATGATGATAGAGATAGCCATGGTGATACCGAACTCGCGGTAGAACGCACCTGACGTACCACCCATGAACGACACCGGAATGAACACCGAAGCCATAACGAGGGTGATTGAGATAATGGCACCCGAAATCTCGTTCATGGCGTCGATTGACGCGAGCTTAGCCGATTTGTAGCCGAGGTCGAGCTTGGCATGTACTGCCTCGACGACCACAATGGCATCGTCGACCACAATGGCGATGGCAAGCACGAGGGCGGCAAGCGTAAGCAGGTTGAGCGAGAAGCCGAACGCGTAGAGGAAGAAGAATGTACCGATCAACGACACGGGTACCGCAATCAACGGGATGAGCGTAGAGCGAGTGTCCTGCAAGAAGATGTACACCACGATGAACACGAGGATGAACGCCTCGCAGAGTGTCTTGATAAGGTCTTCGATTGAGGCGAAGAGGAACTCTGTCACGTCCTGCATGATGTCGAAGTGGATGCCTGGAGGCATTGCTGCTTCCTGCTCCTTGAGGAGCTTCTTGATGTTTGTGGCAATCTCGGTAGCGTTAGAGCCGGCGGTCTGTGTCACCATCATTGTTACTGACGGCTTGCCGTTGTTCTTCGACTCTACGGTGTATGACAGCGCACCCATCTCTACGCGGCTACGTCCTTAACGCGGATGGTCTGTCCGTCCTTTGTCGACTTGATAATCATGTCGCCGAACTCCTCCGGTGTCTGCAGACGACCTCTGTAGCGGAAGGTGTACTGGTACTGGTTGTCAGACTGCTCGCCCACCGAACCCGGCGCAGCCTCAATGTTCTGCTGTGCAAGTACGCCGGTGAGGTCGGTCGGAATCAAGCCGTAGCTCTTCATCTTCACAGGGTCGATCCAGAGGCGCATGGTGTAGTCTTTCTGCGAGAAGCACTGGCACTCGCCCACACCGTTCACACGCTTGATAGCCGGAACGACGTTGATGTTGGCATAGTTGGTGAGGAACTCGTCGTCGTAGCGGTCGTCGTCGGCTGTAAGACCGAAGAGGATAACGGTTGACGACTGGCGCTTCATCACCGTCACACCAGCTTGGTTACCTCGGCTGGCAGCAATGCTGATGCCTGCGACACGCGGTTCTGCACGTTGACCTGACACATGTCAGGATCCATACCCTGCTTAAAGAATACGGTGATTGAAGCCGAACCGTCGTTGGTGGCAGAAGATGTCATGTATGTCATGCCCTCCACACCGTTGATCGACTCCTCAAGTGGTGCGAGCACCGAGTTGAGCACGGTCTGCGAGTTGGCACCGGTGTAGGCTGCACGCACCATGATGGTAGGCGGTGCCATGTTCGGGTACTGCTCAATAGGCAGCGACACCAAACCTAACACACCCAGGATGACCACCAGGATAGAAATCACGGTGGAGAGTACCGGGCGTAGGATAAATCTATCTAATTTCATTTGTTTAAAATTTAGGAGTTAGGAAGTTAAGAATACTGGAGTTAAGCCATATGTCAAGCTTCTTAATATGTGCTATTGGCTTAACTTCTGAGCTCTTAACTTCTGAATTCTTTATTTTCCGAATGCCTTCTTCAGCTTACCAAGGTCGCCCTGAGCCTCGCCGAGTTCCTCTGTCTTCTTCAGCTTCTCAGCATACTGAGCCTCTGTGAGCGGCTTGATGTCCATACCGTCCTGCAGCGAAGACACGCCGTTCACAACAAAGCGGTCGCCTACGCTAAGACCAGAGGTGATGATGTAGTTCTTGCCATCGTTCTGCGGGTTTACGGTCACCGGTGTGTACTTCACCTTGTTGTCCTTGCCTACTACGTAAACGAAGTACTTGTCCTGCACCTGAACCACAGCGTCCTGCGGGATAATAACAGCCGAAGAGGCTATGTGAGGCACAACGATAGAGCCTGACGCACCGCTCTTGAGCACGTGCTCAGGGTTGGGGAAGTCGGCACGCATCGACACGGTACCTGTTGTCGGGTCGATAACGCCGCTCACTGTTGCCACCTTGCCCGGGTGCTCGTAGATAGAGCCGTCGGCGAGCTGCAGCTTCACAGCCGGATAGTTCTCAACGGCAGCGTGTACGCCGCCTGTGTCTTGCTCATCTCCAGGAGGTCTTTCTCGGTCATAGAGAAGTAGACCTGCATTGTAGAGTTGTTAGACACGGTTGTGAGGGGCTGCTGCGACGATGCGCTTACGAGAGCACCTACGCGGTAAGGCAGGTCGCCTACAACGCCGTTAGATGGAGAGGTCACGAAGCAGAAGTTGAGGTTCTGCTTAGCCGATACGTATGCTGCCTCTGCCTGAGCGAGCTGGGCTGCTGCGCTCTCCATGGCGTTCTTTGTCGACTGCAACTCGTACGAACCGATAACGTTGTTCTTGAAGAGTTTCTGCGAGTTGTTGTATGTGAGGGTTGCGGTGTTGAGCTGTGCCTTAGCGGCGTTCACTGATGCCTTTGCCTGACGTACAGCTGCGGCGTATGTCACGTTGTCGATGACGAACAGCAGCTGACCAGCCTTAACCGACTGACCTTCCTTCACGCAAAGCTTGGTGATGAAGCCTGACACTTTCGGGCGAATCTCCACGTCCTGCACACCTTTGATAGATGCCGGATAGGTGGTCTGCAAATTTGCATCCTGACCCTGAACTGTGCGCACAGCGTATTCGTTGTCGCCGAAGTTAGGCTTTCCGCCACTCTTTCCGCCACCACATGAGGCGAGCACTGCAGCCAAGGCTGCAACCAATAAAATCTTTGTTTTTTTCATACCTATTCCTAATAAATATTTTTACCTTATTAATATATATGTACTTTACTATTTGCTTTTGACAGGGGGCGCAGTTCTCTTCAGGGGGTGCAGTTGTCTCAACTGCACCAACCAATTTGAAGGCACCTGCCACTCTGTTGGTGCAGTTGAGACAACTGCACCCCCTAACTGCACCCCCTGAAAACTAAACCGCACGTTTAAGTTTTCTGTGCGCAAAGTTACTAAATATGTAAGTAAGTTGTAACGACAACACGCGTACATTTAACAACTTTTATTTCTCGTTACGCGTTATTCAATATATTAGTTTCTATTTTGACCAATACTACAGTTGCACTCTGTCAATGCTGCAGTTGCACTTTACCAATGCAAAAGTGCCACTTCGTCAATGCGAAAGTGGCACTTCATCGGTGTTAAACTACTGCGTAAGCCCCATGTCTTCGGCTTTCTTCATCAGCAGCTGCATGAGTGGCTCACGCTCGTTAGCCACACGATTGTCGAGCACAGCGTCCTTCAGATACTGCTTCAGCTCGCCCACCTGCCTGCATGGCGGCAGGTTGAACATCTGCATAATCTCGTTGCCGTCGATGACAGGTTGCAACAGACGCTTGTAGTCGCGTTCCTTCAGGTCGGTGAGCTTCTCGCGCACCATGCGGAAGTTCTCGAGGAAGCGTTTCTTGCGCACCTCGTTCTTGCTCGTGATGTCAGCCTCGCAGAGCATCATCAGGTCGTCGATATCGTCGCCCGCGTCGTTGAGCAGACGGCGCACAGCCGAGTCGGTCACCTCCTCATCGGCTATCACGATGGGGCGCATGTGCAGGTCTACCATCTTCTCCACGTACTTCATCTTGGCATCCATCGGCAGTTTCATGCGTCGGAAGATGCCCGGAATCATCTTCGCTCCCAAGTAGTTGTGGTTGTGGAACGTCCAACCGATGGCGGGCTCCCAACGCTTCGAGCGCGTCTTGCCGATGTCGTGGAACAGTGCCGCCCAACGCAGCCAGAGGTTATCGCTGCGCTTCGCCACGTTGTCCACCACCTCCAGGGTGTGGTAGAAGTTGTTCTTGTGCGCCTTGCCGTTGCGTGTCTCCACCACGTCGAGCGCAGCCAGCTCTGGTATGATGAGCTGCAGCAGTCCGCAGCGCTGCAGCTCCACGAAGCCGCGCGAGGGCTGCTGGGTCTTCATTATCTTGTTCAGCTCGTCGGCGATGCGCTCTCCGCTCACTATCTTTATGCGCTCGGCGTTGCGTCCGAGCGCGTCGAATGTCTCCTCGTCGATGAAGAACTTGAGCTGAGCCGAGAAGCGCACGCAGCGCATCATGCGCAGCGGGTCGTCGGAGAAGGTGATATCGGGGTCGAGCGGTGTGCGTATTATGCCGTCCTCGAGGTCGTAGATGCCGTCGAAGGGGTCGACCAGTTCGCCGAAGCGTGCCTTGTTCAGGCATACCGCCATGGCGTTGATGGTGAAGTCGCGGCGGTTCTGGTCGTCTTCGAGCGTGCCGTCCTCAACCACGGGCTTGCGCGAACCACGGTCGTAGCTCTCGCGGCGTGCGCCCACGAACTCCACTTCGGTGTCGTAGAACTTTATCTGCGCCGTACCGAAGTTGCGGTAGACGGCGAGATGGGCGCGCCAGCGTCCGGTCTTCTCGTTCTTGCCCAGCGCCTTCTGCAGCTCCTTTGCCACCTCGATGCCACTGCCCACGACCACCACATCGATGTCGTTCGTCGGACGCTCAAGGAATATGTCGCGCACGTAGCCGCCCACGAGGTAGCACTCTACGCCCATCGCGTCTGCCACTTCGCCTATCTTATGAAATATCTTTTTGTCGAGAATCTGTGCCAATTCGGCATCTGTGTATAGCTTCATACGTATAAAATCCTGATTATAACTTGCAAATCAAGTGCAAAGTTACGGTTTTTTACAGAATTTAAGGTGTATTGGCGGAAAATTTGTACCTTTGCGTTCAATTTAGGATAGCACTAAATTTCTTATTAATAATATTATTGTATAAAATCAAAAGACAATGAAAATCAAAAAGACAGCCTCTACACTGTTCCTCATTGCCATGCTCTGCCTCGGTGCAACAAAGGCAAAGGCACAGGTTAACGCACAGTTGTTCTACGATTTCGGTAGCGACCGCGAGTTTGTAACGCTTACGCTTGAGATGTTCAAGCAGGACAAGTGGGGTAACACCTACTTCTTCATCGACCACGACTTCAACTACGACAAGCTGGGCGGTGGCAAGAACGTAGCCCCCGGCGGCACATACCTCGAGATAGCACGCTGCCTCAACTTCTGGCAGAAGTCTGCCATCAAAGACCTCTCGCTGCAGGTGGAGTACAACGGCGGTATCACACGCTCCTACCCTATCAACCACGCCATGCTCGCAGGTGTCGACTACTTCTTCCATAGCAAGGACTTCAAGAACACGCTCAACCTCAAAGCACTCTATAAGTACATCTGGGAGAACGAGCAAAGCGTGCCTATGCAGTTCACCGTGGTGTGGGCTATGAACGACCTCTTCGGTGTGAAGGGCTTGAAGTTCGACGGCTTCGCCGACTTCTGGTGGGAGGATCACGCATGTGCAAAGAAGGACGGCTCGTTCGAGAAGAAGAGCACCGTATTCATCACCGAGCCGCAGCTCTGGTACAACGTTGGTCAGCACTTCGGATGCAACAACCTCAGCCTCGGCACAGAGATTGAACTCTCTAACAACTTCGGCTCTACCGGCGGATTTAAGTGCCGCCCCTGCTTGGGTATGAAGTGGGACTTCTAAAGGGAAGCCCCTCCCAACCCTCCCCGTCGGGGAGGGCTTGAGAATACACAAGGCTTAAAGAGGCCTAAAAAGGCTTAGTTCGGTTAAGCTTTAGCTACGGCTTAAAGAGGCCTAAAAAGGCTTAGTTCGGCTTATAAAAATCAAAAACAATGCTTTCAAAACTTTTCGGCTTCGACCCGTCGAAGCACAACATCAAGACCGAGGTGATGGCTGGCATCACCACCTTCCTCACCATGCGTACATCCTTGCCGTCAACCCAAGCATCTTCAGCAACCTCGCTGACAAGGGCATGGACACCAACGCGGTGTTCACCGCAACGGCACTCGCCGCCATCATCGGCACACTCGCCATGCTATCTACGCCAAGAAGCCCTTCGGACTGGCACCGGGCATGGGGCTTGAACGCGTTCTTCGTGTTCACCGTCTGCCTCACCATGGGCTACTCATGGCAGTTTGCGCTCACCGCGATACTCATCGAGGCTTCATCTTCGTCGTACTAACGCTGACAAAGGTGCGCACACTCATCGTCGATGCCATACCGGCTTCGGTGAAGCGTGCCATCGGTGCCGGCATCGGACTCTTCATCGCCTTCATCGGACTGAAGAACGCCGGCATCATCGTCGAGAGTTCTGCCACCTTCGTCACCATCGGCACCATGACCGAAGGCACAGCACTGCTCGGCGTGATTGGCATCGTGCTCACCTCGGTGCTCGTCATCAAGAACGTGCCGGGTTCGCTGCTCATCGGCATCCTCGCCACAGCACTCATCGGCATACCGATGGGTGTCACCCACTTCTCGGGCGTGGTGGACACACCGCCGTCGGTGGCTCCGCTGTTCTGCCAGTTCGAGTTTCACAACATCTTCACGCTCGATATGCTCGTGGTGGTGTTCACCTTCCTCTTCATCGACATGTTCGACACCATGGGCACGCTCGTGGGCGTTTGCACCAAGGCGGGCATGATGCAGAAGGACGGACGCATACCGGGTCTGAACAAGGCGTTCATGCTGATGCCGTAGCCACAATGGCTGGCGCGTGCCTCGGCGCAAGCACCACTACTACCTACGTGGAGAGTGCGGCAGGCGTAGCGCAGGGCGGACGCAGCGGTCTCACGGCGTTCTCTACGGCTGTGTGCTTCGCCGTGGCTATGTTCTTCGCTCCGTTGTTCCTCTCCATACCGGCTGCTGCCACCACTCCGGTGCTCGTCATCGTGGGTCTGTTCATGCTCACACCGGTGAAGGACATCGACCTCGACGACTATGCCGAGTCGATACCGGCGTTCATCACCATCGTGATGATGCCGCTCACGTACAGCATCTCCGACGGCATCCTCTGCGGTGTTATCTCGTACGTGCTTATCAACATGCTCTGCATGAACTGGAAGAAGCTCAACCCCACGCTCTATGTGCTGGCTGCGCTGTTCATTATGAAGTACATCTTCATCTAACATCGAGACATCTTTCAAACCAATACGCAACAAAAAAGCGAGGCCCGAAAGCCTCGCTTTTTGTTGATGTATTTATGTTTATTGTCGTTTGCTCAATCGGCGAACTGTTTAGATATCGTCTGGGTCGTCAGTCCAACTATCGAAGTAGACTCTTGATGCCGAATACGCACCACCCCAGGAGTCGCCTGAGCCTACCGACTCGCTACCTAATGTACCAGAGACACTCGTTCCGTCCTCTTCTATTCCGTAGGAGCCAGCCATGATTGTTGTGCAGCTCATTTCTACAATGTTTATCTTAGGGGCGGTATAGATTTTCTTAGTCATGATTTTATTGTATTAGGTGTATTTTATTTTGTATTAGGTGTATTTTATTGTATCAGGCAGAAACTACTTCACCAGCACTTTCTTGCCGTTCTGTACATACACGCCGTGCAGACCTTCGAAGCTTGTGCCCACGAACTGGCCCTGCAGGTTGTAGATGCGGTTGTCGGTTGGCTGCTCAACAACAGTGGTAAGCTCGTCGATAGCGGTTGTTGCGCCGTCGATGTTAGCACGCAGAGCAGCGAGGTTGGTGCCTTGCGGAACGATAAAGAACGCACGCAAGCCCTTCATCTTTGCGGTTGTAGTTCCTGATGGCTTATAGAACTTGTTGCCATCGCCGAGGAAGAGGTTGGTGCCGTCGGTTGTGAGATCGGTCTTTGCGCCGTATGTGCCCTGCATGAAGAAGCCGTCAGCGCCCAACTTCACTGGGTCGCTCGCTACGATGTTCACGCCAGTGAATGTAGGATCAACCACTTCATTAGTAGGCTTTACGATGTAAGGCTTGCCTGCCTCGATAGTGGTAGCAGCAGCGAAGTTCATCACGTTGCCATTCATCGAGCCGAAGGTGTAAACCAATGTACCTGCACCAAACTTCTCAGCAATCACGTCTGCAGAGATTGTGAACGGCACACAGAACGTGTTCCACTGCGCGGGGGTGAGGCTGCGCTTAAGCTGCACGTCAACATTCGACTGTGCCACAAATTCGTTTATTGTAACTTCGTTAAGCACGTTGCTGCTCTTCTCTGTTGCAGTCTGATAATCCTTTGTTGCAACACTAATATATTTGTACGTAGCTTTACTCTCCTGATTTGTTCCTTCGCCTGAACCAACCTGAATTTTAGAAAGATTGAAGAGTGTAGAATACTGATTTATTTTTGCTTTAGAGAATAAAACCGTACCATTCACAACGAATCCCTTCTCACTTGAGACTTCTACTCTCAATATATTTCCATCAGGTACTATTCCGCTGGTTACGCCAGTTCCATCACCAGAGTTTGCATTTCCTGATAAATACGCAGAAAAACCACTGGTACCAGTTCTATACATATGAATATTAACTGCATTCCAGCTTGTTGCATCATCGCCAATAGAGAACAAGTCCTCAGTTCCTGTACCGCATGTGCTGAGATCAATCTCAGCAAATACTTTCTGTGTTGTCCAATCAATAGCGGTTTCGCGTGTAAACTTAGTACCATCGCCTGTATGATTCTCAAGCAAGGTTGACACGATAGAACCTTCAGCCCAAGACTTATTTGTAATTACAGCCTTAGACTTGCTCACCACTTTCACCGACTTATAAGTGCCTGCCATACGTCCTTTGCCTTCCTGGCTGGCAATGGTTAAATTCGACTTGTTAAACAGAGCGGTGAGGAAGGTAGCTGTAAGACGGGTTGAATTACCATCAATGGTAAGACCTTTTTCATTATCAATCTCGATAGTGATATTGGTCTTATCGTAAGAGCTACCCAAGGTAAGTTTTTGTACAGGATCGTCTGAAGCAAAGCCTAAGCCATGCAAAGATACCGTTGTACCATCGCAATAGACATGTACAACTGGTTTAAAAGTATCCCAGTCAACATCAGATGAAGTCTGTGGACAAAGGTCGAAGATACAATCTGGACGAAGCTCTGTATCACCCGAAACTTCGCTCTGATTATTACAATTCGTAACATCCACTACGACCTGCAATTTCTGCTTTGTCCAGTCGATAGAGAAATCGGCAAAGAACTTAGAATTATTAGGACTATAATTTGTAATAGGGAGTGTTTTTGTTTGTCCCTCTCGAGCTAAAGTTTTACCCCCCCCGATTAAAAATAGCAATGCGAAGATTGCAATGATTTTGTTTAAGCTAAAGGTTTTCATATTTAAGCTATTAAATTGTTATATATTTTTTAGTTGTTTATACGTAGTTTGTATTATTGTTTAGGTATGTCTGAGTACGAGCGACAAAATTAAGCAATTATTTTTT
>ENA-OQHY01000803-OQHY01000803.1-human-gut-metagenome-genome-assembly--contig:-NODE-803-length-16018-cov-4.375747_pt1 | contig 16018 bp, 18 predicted proteins | sample MGYA00242570_ERZ504733 | MGnify/ENA primary metagenome ERZ504733 (study PRJEB26092, sample SAMD00036219) | human gut metagenome | host: Homo sapiens | study: EMG produced TPA metagenomics assembly of...
TGCTGATTGCGGGAAGCTACACACGATCTGCTGATTGCACTGCATGGACGGACGGGAATTGCACTCTGTGCACTGGTGTGGGCGGCAGCGATTGGCGGGATTCTCGTCAAGGCATTCTGGATCAACTGTCCGAAGTGGTTTTCTTCAGTGCTGTATATCGCAATGGGCTGGCTGTGCGTTCTGGCGTTTCATCCGCTGTTTCTGGCCCTCTCGCGGCCGGCGTTTGGATGGCTGCTGGCCGGCGGAATTATTTATACAGTCGGCGGGGTGATTTACTCCTTAAAAATGCCGGTGTTTAATGCAAAACATAAAAAGTTCGGAACACATGAAATTTTCCATCTGTTTGTGATGGGTGGCAGCTTCTGTCATTTTATTGTGATGTATTATTTTGTGGCGGCGATGCCGGTATAAAAACTTGTTTGAAGATAAAACAGTAATGCAAAAATAAAATACTGCGGAACGTATTTTCGTTATACCCGGGTATTAACATTTATTTGGGAAAACTTTACGCTCCGCAGTACTATTTTTGCATTATTTTTCTTTTGACGGTATTCACTCGGAGAAATTCCGTAGACTTTTTTGAATACCTGTGTAAAATAAGAAAAATTCGTGTAGCCGATATTCGTTGCAATTACACTGACCGGGAGATTGGTTCCCTCAAGCAGGGAAATCGCAATTTTCAGTTTTTCCTGCACGATATAGTCAGAAAGTGAAATTCCTTTTACCTTTTTGAAAAGCCGGGAGAGGTATTCCGGGTTCATGTATACCTGATGTGCGATTTCGGTGCGGGTAACATTCTGGTGAATATTTTTCTGAATAAAATTTACCACCTGGTCGATCTGTGAAACACCTGGTTCTGCGCTAAATTTGAAGGCTTTTTAGATAATCAACGGAAAAATCAAGCAGTTTATGCATCTCTTCTATGGAATGACAGGAGTTGTTCAGGGCGTGAATATCGTATTCTTTTTCAAAAACACCGTGTGCACCGATGTGGTGATGGTTCAGAATCTGATAGAAGAGCTGAAGAAAATCCTGTAAAAAGAGACTGAGCATTTTCTGGTTTACATGGCCGGATTCTTTTTGGCGGAGCAGATAATCATGCATGTCTGCACGGACGGCATCGTAATAACCAGAGGAGAGCATGAAATTCCAGTGGACAAAATCCGGAGGGGTGTAGGGAACCTGGGAAATGCTGGATTTCTGATAAAAAATACCGCTATAGTTTGCCACATTTTCACTGCGCTGTTCCAAAAGCTGCTGTATTTTATCTGGTAGCAGAGGAAAATTTGCAGAATGAGCACAGTAGCATGCTATTTTAAAGTGGAGATACTGTGAAGCGGCTTCCACAAAAGTATGCAAATAAATTTGCACCTGATCTTTTGTAAAATTATCGGTTTCGTATAAAATAAGGGCAAAAACCTGTTCGTGGACATGGCAGAAAAGCAGTTTTTTAGTGAACGGCTCAAACAGCTCGGAAACGACATTCTGCAGGATAGAGCGGAGGAGAGAAAGGTCACGAACTGGATGTGGCGTGTCCTGTTCGAGAATATCAATCAAAGTCAGAACACAGGAACGGCCGGGATCGAGTTTTATGGAGATCGTGTCCAGAAAACTCAGAATATTCTGCGGTTCTGCAGGCTGTTTCTGCAAAAATTCATTTAAAAGCACATCAAGAAGATCCATTTCGCGTTTGCTGAAATAGTTTCCATATTCACTGTAAAATTTTTCCTTTCTTTCCTTTTGAATTTGCAGGACTGCTTTCTGAATGGAAACCTCAATTGCACTGTAGGGAGCGGGCTGAATCAGATAATCGAATCCGCCGAGTTGCAGTGCTTTTTGTGCATAGGAAAAATCTTCATGTGAGGTGAGAAAAATACATTTGATTTCTGGAAAATGCTCCGCAACCCATTCATAAAGTTCAAGACCGCTGCCGAGCGGCATTTCGATATCGCAGAGCATGATATCCACGGAATTGTTTGAAAGAATTTCACGCGCACGGATAATGTCGTTAGCACAGAAAACCTGTCGGATGGAAAGCGCATCCCCAGTTGATGCCGGAATGAATACCGGCGACGACATCGGGTTGGTCATCAATAATCAATACATTCATTCGGGATTCCTCCTCTTTCTAGGATAATGAAAACAAATTTTCGTTTGAGAGTAAGCTACTTTTAGTTTCTGAACTGGTATTTGGTTCTTCCTGGATGGGCAGGATAATTTCTGTCATGGCGCCGGAGGAATTGTTCATACAGATCAGTCCGGCCTGGTCACCGTAAAGTAAGGTAAGTCGTTGACGGAGATTGTGTATACCGATGTGCTGTCCGGTTACTGCATCTTCTGTATGTTGCAGAAAGGACTGCAGAAATTCGTCCGGAAATCCGGTTCCGTTATCCTGAATACTGATATTTAAATAATTTCCTTCTTCAGTCTCTGTCAGCTGTACGGAAATGTGTACATTGAGCGGCTGGCTGGAGATTCGCCCATGCTTAAAAGAATTTTCGACGAATGTCTGAATGCAGAGCATGGGAACCGGAAACTTTGAAACAGCGGGATCGGCAGAAATGGTCAGCTCAGAAGAATCTCTTGTGTTTAGCTTCTGAAGTTTATAATAATTCTGTACCTGATTCAGTTCCGTCTGCAGTGGCACAAGACTGCTGTTGTCGCGGAAGGTATAGCGGATATACTGGGAAACATATAAAATCATTTGCTGTGCATCGTTTCCTTTATTCTGTTGAATCATACCGTAAAGAGTTTTCAGGCAGTTCAGATAAAAATGAGGCTTCAACTGAATTTGAAAATATTGCAGCTGAGATTTTTGAATGGTCAGCTTATTTTCATAAGTGCGGATTTTCAGATTGTGAATTTCATCCATCATTCGGTTAAAAGTGGAATTAAAGACGGAAAATTCACGGATAAACTGTGTTTCCTGCAGTTTTGAGTTCAATTTACCGTTTCGAATATTCTCCATGGTAGCGATTGCATCTCTTAATGGAGAAAAGTAAATTTTGATGGCCAAAAACAACATGAACGGAATCGAAAAGCAAGTGCCAGCACAGAGGCAATGATGGCAAACATCTGTGTCGCATTTAAATAAAACTGGCTTCCCTGGTAAGGGGAAAGGTAAAGCATGGTAATATCAGCATATTTTAAGCGATCCTGTACAACAAAAAAGTTTTCTTTTTGTCCTTTTTTGACGTGGTTATTGTCTTCAGGCGAAAAGGTCAGTTTATTTTCTGTAATGATTTTAGAAGGATTTAATACGGTTCCGTCGTTGGAAAGATAGATGAGTGAACTAGTTTTATGCGTCTGTGTGGCGAGGCGAGATGGAGCCATGACCAGATCAAAATCTACGAGAGAAACACTGTAGGCATTGGAAAAACCGATAAGGCGAACCAAAAAGTATTTATCACCGACTTTATCGTAAAACCAGGATTTGGGAGTTGATTCAAAATCAAGGGATTTTACGTAATTCTGCATTGTTATTAATTCTTTATAGGAATAGCAGTCCTGATAGGCACAGCGGCAGACATCATTGGGAGCAGAATAAATATAGACAGCACCGAGACATTCTGTCAGAGCAAGCTGTTCCCGTGCTTTATTCACAATGGAGAGTGTATTTAAATGAACATCGAGCGGATCAAGTTTATATTTTAGTTTCTGATAATTCCAGTTCGTAGCCCAGTTCTGTGCCATTGAGGTTTCTATCTGGGAAAGATCTGCTTCTAACTGTTCCTGATAGAGAAACAGAGCATTTCGATTTGCAGAAGCGATTTCGCGGTTCAGCAGGCGAAGCGAGTAGAAATCAAAAAATATCGTCAGAAATGTAAGCGGAATAAGCATGATAAGGCTTATAAGGGTGAAAAAAATTTTTGATGAGATGTAAAAATTTTTACGAGATAACATAAGAACCTCCCAAAATATAACAATATAAAGAAAAATCGTGTGAGCGTTCCAACTGTTGGAACATGCCATTTATTCTAATATAGATGTCGTGTGTTTTCAAGAAATAAGTATACAGATTCGTTAAAATAACGAAAGTTACAGTGGTATGTCACAATATATAAAGAGAAAGTCACAGATTTTATAGAGAAAGAGATACTTCTTTGATAGGATATAGCTATTCGTAAAACAAAGAAAAGAACAAAGGAGAGAAATGTAATGAATAAGAAAAAAGCAATGGCATTTTTACTTGTTTCTGTTATGGCGGGAAGTATGCTGGCAGGTTGCGGAAGCGATGCAAGCTCTGCACAGGTTCATCTTCTAAGAGCGCAGAAAGTAGCAATAATGACAGCTATACAGTAAAAATTCTGGCACCTGGTGATGCAAGTACAGATGACTGCGCAAAAATTTCTGAAGCAGCGAGCAAAATCACAGAGGAAAAATTTAATACAAAAATTGAAGTAACAAGAGTTGGCTTTGGAAGCTATGATCAGCAGGTAAACCTGACATTGGCATCTTCTGAAAAATTGGATCTGATGTATGAGTACTGTGGAAATGTAACATCTGCAATCAGCAGCGGACAGATCCTTCCGATTACGGATTATCTGAACAGCTATGGCAGCGATATGAAATCTGAAATCAGTGAATCCGACTGGAAATGTGTAACCTTAACGGCAATATTTATGGTGTTCCGTCCAATAAAGAGAAAGCAACGGATGGGGATTTGCTATGAATAAAGAGATGGCAGATGCAACCGGAATTGACTATAGTTCTATTAAAACAGAAGAGGAGTTGGAGCCGCTCCTTGAAAAAGTAAAAGAAATGTATCCAGATGTATATCCCATTGTTTCTCATGTGGGTTCCATGAGCCTTATGACAAACCCAGATGACCTTGGTGGAGATATCGGATCTTTAGAGAGTGTATCTTCTGACAGCACAGAAGTTATTAATTACTACGCAACAGATAAATATATGAACGAAATGAAACTTCGCTATGACTGGGCGCAGAAAGGTCTGATCATGCCGGATGCTTCCACTTCTACTGAAATGGCAAATAGTCTGATTGGTTCTGGTAAAGGTTTTGGACGTTTTACAAATACAAAACCAGGTATCGAGCAGGAGATCGAAAAAGAGTCCGGAAAAGAAATCGTTGTTTTGAATCTGGTAGAACCATATACTACCACAACACGTGTTGACATTGTATGGTATGTTCCGCATAACAGTGATAAACCGGAAAGAGCTGTACAGGTATTAAACGAGATCTACACAAACCCGGATCTGGCAAATATTCTTATCAATGGTCTGGAAGGAACTCATTATGAGTTTACAGACAAAGACAACGGTGTCATCAACTACCCAGACGGTGTAACAGCAAGTAACACAGGTTATACCAGTCTTCCATGGGCTTGGCCGAATGAGGCAATTTCCTATGTATGGGAAGGAAATGATCCGGATATCTGGGATCAGACCCAGGAGTTCAACAACAATGCGGTTGTTTCTCCGGCCAAAGGTTTTGCATGGGACAACACAAATGTACAGAACGAAGTAACTGCATGCGCAAACGTAACTGCCAAATATGGTCCTGCACTGCAGTGCGGTTCCTTGGATCCAGAAACTACCATTCCGAAATTCCTGGATGAGTTGAAAGCAGCAGGAGCAGATACCATCATCGCTGAGAAACAGAGACAGTTAGATGATTGGCTGGAAGCCAACAAATAATGGAGGCTGGGAAGATGAAAAGAAATTGGGGTAAAATCCGCAGATTTATTCCCATGTATCTGATGCTGCTTCCGGGGCTTGTATACTTATTTATCAATAACTATATGCCTATGGCTGGAATTATCATTGCATTCAAGAAATATAATTACAGTCTGGGAATCCTGAAAAGCCCGTTTACAGGTCTTAAAAACTTTGAGTTTTTGTTTAAGACAAAAGATGCTTGGACAATTACAAGAAACACACTGGGATACAACGTAATCTTTATCGTAGTCGGAACCGTACTTGCAATTGCAGTGGCAATTCTGCTGAATGAAATCCGTTCCACGATGGGAAAGAAAATATACCAGACGTTAATTCTGGTACCGTTCCTGATTTCTATCGTCGTTGTCAGCTACCTGGTATATGGATTCCTCAGCACAGATGCCGGATTCATTAATAACAGTATTCTGAAACCAATGGGAAAACAGGGCATCGGATGGTATTCTGATCCGAAGTACTGGCCATTCATTTTGATCTTTGTCAATGTATGGAAAAACCTGGGATATAACTGCATTATCTATTATGCAACGGTAGTAGGATTGGATGCCAGTCTTTACGAGTCTGCATCTATCGACGGTGCGAACCGCTGGCAGAGAATTCTGCATATCACACTGCCGGGACTGAAAACAACCATTATCACACTGACCCTGATGAGCGTAGGACGTATTTTCTATTCCGATTTCGGACTGTTCTATCAGGTACCAATGAACAGCGGACCGCTGATCGACGTGACAAACACCATCGATACTTACGTATATCGTGGATTGATGGAGCTGAACAACATCGGTATGGCATCTGCAGCAGGTCTTTATCAGTCACTGGTAGGATTTGCACTGGTACTGATTGCAAACCTGATTGTTCGAAGACTGGACGAAAACAGTGCATTATTCTAAGCGAAGGGAGAGTATGAAAAATGGTTGAAAGAAATAAAAGCTTTCAGATTGCAGCTAATGTGATTATGATCTTACTGTCCGCTATGTGTATCGTCCCGTTTATTCTGCTGATTATGTCATCAATCACCAAAGAGAACATTCTATTAAAATATGGATATTCTTTCTGGCCGCGTGAAATCAGTTTTGATGCATACAAAACACTGCTGGTAGATTCAGGCAGTATTGTAAGAGGTTATATCATTTCCGCACTGGTAACGGTAGTCGGAACCGTGGCAAACCTGACTCTGACAACACTGTTTGCCTATCCACTGTCAAGAAAAGAGCTTCCGGGAAAAGCATTTTTCTCCTTTGTGATTTTCTTTACGATGTTGTTCAACGGTGGCTTGGTACCGTCCTATATGATGTGGACTGGAATCTTTCATATTAAAAATACCATCTGGGCACTGATTGTTCCAAATCTTCTGATGGGAGCTTTCTATGTCATCATGATGAGAACGTATTTCACCACCAATATTCCTGATGCGGTCATCGAGGCTGCAAGAATTGACGGAGCAGGTGAGTGGAGAATTCTGGCAAAAATTGTTCTTCCGATGTCTACGCCGATTATTGCTACACTGGCACTTCTGGTCGGCCTCGGATACTGGAATGACTGGTTGAATGGTCTGTACTATATCAACAACGATAAACTGTACAGTATTCAGGTTCTGCTGAATAAGATGCTTCTGGATGTGCAGTATCTGATGAGCGGTGCTTCAGGAGGAGCATTGACACAAAGCATTACACTTCCGGCAACTGGTATCAAAATGGCCGTTGCAGTTATGGGAGCACTTCCAATTCTGGTTGTGTATCCATTCTTCCAGAAATACTTTGTGAAAGGTATTGTGATTGGAGCTGTAAAGGGCTAATAGAATTCTTATAATAGAAAGCAGACTTTCCAGATACACGCAGGAATGCGTGAGAATGGAAAGTCTGTTTTTTTGATGCAACTTTAGTTCAGCTTAATATTTTTAAACAGCGATCCCAGTGTCGTTGTCACTTCCTCTGTCTCCGGGAGTTCGATGGTTTCTTCCTGAATTTCTTCGGCGGCAACGTCGTCGAGTGCCTTCATGGAGAGACTGAGTTTGCCATCTTTGATGGCGATGACTTTTACTTTGACTTTATCGCCGACTGCCAGAACTGCGGACGGATGTTTGATGCGTTTGGCGCAGATCTGGGAGATGTGGACGAGGCCGGAGAGGCCGTTTCCGAGGTTGATGAATGCGCCGTATGGCTGCAGGCTTTCCACGGTTCCTTCGGTAACAAGGCCGACTTCTACGTTGGAAATTTTCTCTTTGCGGTCCTCATCTGCTTTTTCACGGAGAAGCTCGCGGGCGGAGAGGATCAGGCGGTCTTTTTCTTTGTCGAGGTCAAAAACCTGTACTGAATGTCTTTGTTTAAGTATTCATTCAGATCTTCCACGTAGTTCAGGGAGAGTTTGGAAGCCGGGATGAAGCCGCGGATTCCTTCGACGTAAGCGATAACACCGGCGTTTACGATTCCTTTGACTTTTACATCCAGTACGGTTTTCTCTTCTTTGTACTGTGCGAGTTTTTCCCATGCGAGGATATCGTTTGCCTCTGCGCGGGAGAGAAGAATGTTGCCGTGGCCGTCGTCTTTGCGGATCACGGTTGCGGTGATTTCGTCACCGACCTGAACAGCGTCTTTTAAGGAGAAGCCAGGCTCGTTGCTGAAGTCCTCGGCGCGGATGACACCCTCTGCGTAGTATTTCAGATCGAGAATCACCTCTTTTTCATCTACGGAGATGACGGTTCCGGTGAGCATGTCGCCTTCCTCAATTTTTTTGAAGGAAGCTTCCAGCTCTGCGGAGAAGTCATCCATGGTTAATTTTTCTTCTGACATAATGAAACACCCCTTTTTCGTAAGAATAACAGGAAAACGAGAGGAAAATTGTGGATTTATGAAAAAATCGGGTTCAATTTTGCACGTTTTTCTATCTGCGTTTATCTTAACATAAAAGATTTTCTTTGACCAGATGAAAAAAGGATGGTAATATGTGTGTAGTCGTTACCAAAATTACTGAGACGCGCACTTGCTGCGCGGCTGCAGGAGAAAGTGATTCAGGTGGCCGCCCGGAACTTCGCGGAGCGAATTTGCATGTGCAGGGCGGCGGTTACTGGTCACGAAGTGAGCAGTAACTGTAGTCGTTACAAAAAAAGAAGTAAAACTACCGGGACGAACTTACTGTATACCACAAACATACAGAAGGGAGGAGTACTATTATGAAATCAAATTCAAGAGTTTATGTAATTGGACATAAAAATCCGGATACGGATTCGATCTGTTCGGCGATTGCCTATGCGGATATCAAAAACAGAACGGATAAAACAAAAACCTACGTGGCACGCCGTGCCGGTCAGATCAACGAGGAGACCGAGTATGTGCTGAAACGCTTTGGGGTGCGTGCGCCAGGCTACCTGCCGAATGCGGGAACGCAGGTAAAGGAAATTGAGATTCACGAGGTGCCGAGCGTACCGGGCACGATTTCCGTGAAGAAAGCGTATTCCATGATGAAAAACAACAACGTGGTCACACTGCCGATTACTTCGCCGGACAATGATCTGCAGGGCGTGATTACGGTCAGTGATATCGCAGAATCCTATATGGATTCTTATGACAGCCATGTCATGTCACTGGCAAGGACGCAATACCGCAGTATCGCGGATACGTTGGATGGTTCGGTTATTGTCGGAAATGAACATGGTTATTTTATCCGCGGAAAAGTCGTTGTCGGCGCATTCCATCCGGATACGATGGAGAACTACATCGAAAAAGATGACCTTGTCATTCTCGGAAACCGTGCGGAGGACCAGCTCTGTGCAATCGAGATGGATGCAAGCTGCATTATCGTCGGACTTGGCGCAAAGGTGACGAAAACGATTCAGAAATTTGCAGAGGAAAAATGCTGTGTGATCATCAGCAGTCCGCATGACACGTATACGATTGCGCGTCTGATTAACCAGAGTATTCCGGTCAAATATCTGATGCGCAGAAGCAATCTGATCACGTTCAACACCGAAGATTTCCTCGATGATATCAAAGAAGTTATGAAAAATCAGAGACACCGCGATTTCCCGATTCTGAACAAGAAAGGAAAATATGTGGGAACGATTTCCCGTCGGAACCTGATCGGAAATGCAGGAAAGAAACTGATTCTCGTCGATCACAATGAGGAATCACAGGCGGTCGATAACGTCAAAGAGGCGGAGATTCTCGAGATCATCGACCATCATCGTCTGGGATCACTTGAGACGATGGCGCCGGTTATGTTCCGCAATGAGCCGGTGGGCTGCACGGGAACGATTATGTATGAAATTTATAAGGAAAAAGAGCTGGAGATCGCGCCGAACATCGCAGGACTGCTCTGCGCAGCCATCATTTCCGATACGCTGATGTTCCGGTCGCCGACGTGTACGTTTCTTGACAAAGCGGCAGCAGAGGCACTGGCGGACATTGCAGGCATCAGCATTCCGGAGTTTGCATCCGAAATGTTCCGTGCAGGAAGCAACCTGAAAGATAAATCACCGGAAGAAATTTTCTACCAGGATTTCAAAAAATTCATCATGGGCGATGTTACGTTTGGTGTCGGCCAGATTACATCCCTCGATGCGGGCGAGCTGGAATCCATCAAGGAACAGCTTCTGCCGCAGATGGAAAGCGAGTGCGGAAAACACGGCATCGAGATGGTATTCTTTATGCTGACCAATATTATAGAAGAATCTACAGAGCTTCTGTATTATGGAAGCGGGGCAAAGGAAGTCATCGAAAAAGCTTTTGAAGATCTTCCGGTCAACGAGGTCAGCTGCGAGCTGAAGGGTGTTGTGTCGAGAAAGAAACAGCTGATTCCGGCATTTATGATGGCGCTGCAGAATCAGTAAAAACAGAAAAAATAAAAAAGCGTGGTTCCGGGCCTGAAAACAGATCCGGGGCACGCTTTTTTCGGTCATAAAAGGGTGAAAAAGAGGAAAGGAAAGAAATAAGAATGGGAAAACAGACATGGAAAGCGGGAAATATGCTGTATCCGCTGCCGGCGGTCATGGTGTCGGTGCGCGGAAAGAACGGGGAGGACAACATCATCACCGTTGCCTGGGCCGGCACGGTGTGTACGAATCCTCCGATGGTATCGATCTCGGTGCGGCCGGAACGCTACAGCTATCAGATGATCAAAGAGAGCGGTGCGTTCGTCATCAACCTGACGACGGAGGACCTCTGCTATGCGACCGACTACTGCGGCGTGCGCTCGGGAAGAGATGTGGATAAGTTCAAAGAGATGAAACTGACGAAAGTCGAGGCGGAGGAGATTTCCGCACCGATGATCGGGGAGTCGCCGGTTAATATCGAGTGTAAAGTGGAGCAGGTGCTCGAACTGGGCTCGCATCACATGTTTCTTGCAAAAGTTGTGGCTGTCCATGCGGATGAGGCATACATGGATGAGCGCGGCCGCTTCGATCTGAACCGCGCGAAACCGATTGTGTATTCCCACGGAGAGTACTTTGGAATCGGGAAAAAGCAGGGAACCTTTGGCTGGAGCGTGAAGAAAAAATCGAAAACACCTAATATAAAAACAAAAAACCGCAGCTAATCTTTATTTTCTAAAGAATCAGCACGCGAAATTTTATAGTACTTTCGGTAAAAATATACAAAATCGACAAAAATACTGGGTAAATATTAGAAAACGCTACAAAATCATGATTTATTAGGAATTTTTTGCGTGAAATATTGCAAAAACCGGATATTTTATGCTATAATATCAACCAATCGTTGACCTTATAAAATTAAGTGATCCGGAGGACGGGAGAATCCACCGGAGACGCGAGAGAGTGCGGAAATGATTTTCTCCACGCTTTAAGGCTGATGAGAACCGCAGATGGATCTTTTAAAGAAATCTTTCTGCACTACATTAAGGGAGAAATTTCAAGGAGGAAACGAACATGTCATACGTAGATGAGGTTATTGAGTCCGTAGTTGCAAAAAACCCAGCTGAACCGGAATTCCATCAGGCAGTTAAAGAGGTTCTGGAATCTCTTCGCCCTGTTATTGAAGCAAACGAGGAAAAATACAGAAAAGTCGCTCTTCTGGAGAGAATGGTAGAGCCAGAGCGTCAGATCAAATTCCGTGTGCCGTGGGTAGACGATAAAGGACAGGCTCATGTAAACACCGGATATCGTGTACAGTTTAACAGTGCAATCGGACCTTACAAAGGAGGAATCCGTCTGCATCCTTCTGTAAATATTGGTATTATCAAATTCCTGGGATTCGAGCAGGTATTCAAAAACTCACTGACCAGCCTTCCGATCGGCGGAGGTAAAGGTGGTTCTGACTTCGATCCGAAAGGAAAATCTGACAGAGAGATCATGCATTCTGCCAGAGCTTTATGACAGAGCTTTGCAAATATATCGGCGCAGACACCGACGTACCGGCTGGTGACATCGGAACAGGCGCAAGAGAGATCGGCTTCATGTTCGGACAGTACAAGAGAATCCGCGGCGTATACGAAGGCGTTCTGACTGGTAAAGGTTTAAGCTACGGCGGATCTTTAGCAAGAACAGAGGCTACCGGATACGGACTGCTGTACCTGACCCAGGAGCTGCTGAAACTGAACGGCATCGACATCGCAGGCAAGACCGCTTGTGTATCCGGTTCCGGAAACGTTGCAATCTATGCAATCGAGAAAGCTACTCAGCTTGGTGTGAAAGTTCTCACCTGCTCTGACTCCAACGGATGGGTTTACGATCCAGACGGAATCGATGTAGCTGCATTAAAAGAGATCAAAGAAGTAAATCGTGCCCGTCTGACCGAGTACAAGAAATATCGTCCAAACTCCGAGTACCACGAAGGACGCGGCGTATGGGTTGTAAAAGCAGACCTTGCTCTTCCTTGCGCAACTCAGAACGAGCTGCTGCTTGAGGATGCAAAAGCACTTGTTGAGAACGGATGCACTGCAGTATGCGAGGGCGCTAACATGCCTACTACTCTGGAAGCAACCAAATATCTGCAGGAGCACGGCGTAATCTTCGCACCTGGAAAAGCTGCAAACGCAGGTGGTGTTGCAACATCCGCACTCGAGATGTCCCAGAACTCCGAGCGTCTGTCCTGGACCTTCGAAGAAGTTGATGCAAAACTGAAGAGCATCATGATCAACATCACACACAACATGGTTGATGCTGCAAAACGTTACGGCCATGAGGGCGACTATGTTATGGGCGCTAACATCGCAGGCTTTGAGAAAGTAGCTGACGCTATGATGGCTCAGGGAATCTGCTAATCTGATTTTGAGAAATCCAAAGGGATCTCCGGTTAAGACCGAGGGTCCCTTTTTGCATAAAAGATAGAAGAAACACAGAAAAATAACGAAAATTACAGGGTACAAAAAACATTACATTTTGCAACGAGACTAGACAGAAGAAATAGACTTTCACGCGGTACCGTGTGAATAAAACGACAGAATATGCGAGTAAGTTGTATTATTATGCATAAATGCAATATACAGGTAAGATAAAAACCTAAGAAAAACGTAAGAAAAAAGATATTTTATGTTCAGAAATAGAGCGTATAGTAAACAAAAATAATGCAAAAATAATGAAAAGCAGAAGTTGACAAGAGCTTGCGCGAGAAATATAATTATTTATGTATTGATAAAGAACTTGTTTGCATTAATATGTAATGAATTTGCATACAGGGAAGAGGAAGAGAAGATGACATTAAAAGATTGCTACATGCAGATGGGAGCAGATTACGAGGAAACCGTTCAGCGGCTTCGCAGTGAATCTCTGATTCAGCGGATCATTTTAAAATTTCCTCAGGATCCGAGCTATCAGGAGCTTTGCCAGGCACTGGCGGACGGAAATATTGAGGTTGCATTCCGTGCAGCTCATACATTAAAAGGCGTGTGCCAGAATCTTGGCTTTAACAATCTGTACGAGCCAAGCGCCGAGCTGACCGAGCGGTTAAGACCGCTGCAGGAGACCGAGACGGATGATCTGATGCAGAAGGTGACGGAAGAATATAACCGCACCGTAAAAGCGATTGAGGATTTCCAAAACGCTTAAATTGAAGGAAGAAAACAAGGAGACATTGATCTGTGAGATGAGGAACACAGACCGGTGTCTCCTTTTTATGGAATTCTGTACAAGATGCGGGTTGACGGGAAAAAAGAAACATGATAATCTTTTTACATAAAAGCACAGCTTATGAAGAAGAATTGCTTAAAAAGAAAAACTTATAAGTATCTATAAGAAAAAAACAAGGACGCTTTGCCGGAAAAATTCCGGCTGTGCAGGGCATATTCCATACCGAAAGGCAAGGCAGCCCAAATCTACAAAAGCAGGAGAAAAGCAATGAAAAAAGAAAAAAGTTCAGCTATGGGAACCCCGTACACCTTTGAAGGACGGATTCCGCTGAAGCAGGCGATTCCGCTTGGATTGCAGCACGTAATGGCGATGTTCGTAGGAAACCTCACCCCGCTTCTGATCATCATGGGAGCGTGCGGTCTGACGGCGGATGCGGGCTACGGTGCACTTCGTACGGCTCTTTTGCAGAATGCAATGACAGTAGCCGGTATTGTAACACTGGTACAGATGTTTTCGATTGGACCGATCGGCGGTAAAGTGCCGATTGTTATGGGTACATCTTCTGGATTCCTCGGCGTATTCAAGAGCGTGACAGCGTGCTGGGACAGGGCGCGCTGACGTACGGCGCTATCCTTGGTGCGACAATTGTCGGCGGTCTGTTTGAGGGCGTGCTTGGCGTCTGTTTAAAGCCGCTTCGTAAATTTTTCCCGTCGGTTGTTACCGGCTGTGTCGTTATGGCGATCGGTCTTTCGCTGATTCCGGTTGGAATCAATTATCTCTGCGGCGGTTCCGGAACGAACGATTACGGTTCCATACAGAACCTGTTCCTTGGCATGGTCGTTCTGATTGTAACGCTGGCACTGAAGCACTTTACAAATCCGAAGGGAATCTTAAGCACGGCTTCAATTCTGATCGGTATTTTAGTCGGCTACGTGGTAACTATTATTATGACCATGGTTCTGCCGCATACCGGAACGGCGGTTCTTGAGGATGGAAGCACTGTTTCCTATACATATTCCTGGGTTGTCAATTTCCAGCAGGTAAAAGATGCGTCCTGGTTCGCACTCCCTGGTATTGCAGGCTTTGGAAAACTGGCTGAGGTAAAACCAGTCTTCCGTGTGGAGGCAATTCTCCCGGTAGCGATCATGTTCATCGTAACAACCGTTGAGACGGTCGGCGATATCTGCGCCTGCGTAGAGAGCGGTATGGACCGCGAGGCAACCGATTCTGAGCTTTCCGGCGGTATCATCTGCGACGGTCTCGGATCCAGCTTTGCAGCAGCACTTGGCGTTCTCCCGAATACTTCTTTTGCACAGAACGTCGGCATTATTTCGATGACAAAAATCGTAAACCGTATGGCACTTTCCTGCGGAGCCATTTTCCTGATCCTCTGCGGACTCTGCCCGAAGATTGCAGCATTTGTATCCATTATGCCGCAGTCCGTACTCGGCGGTGCAGCCGTTATGATGTTTGCGTCAATTCTGGTTTCCGGTATCCAGCTCATCACAAAAGAGCCGATTACGAGCCGTGAGATCACGATCGTTTCTGTTGCACTGGGTCTTGGCTACGGCCTTGGTTCCACAGCGGGAGCAACTTCTGAGCTTCCTTATTATATCCAGCTGATTTTCGGCGGCTCCGGTATTGTTCCGGCAGCTGTTGCGGCGATTGTACTGAATATTATTATTCCAAAAGAGAAGAAAAAAGCAGAATAAAGAACAAAAAAGAAAAAGAACCTCTTATGTTTCCGGAAAGAAGTATTCCCGGGGAGAGATAAGAGGTTCTTTTTTATTGTGCTGCCCGGCATTCGGAGGGAACTGCCGGTAGAAGGCTCTGCAGGTAAAATGTCTGAAAATACGAGGAATATACAAAATGACGGAAAAAAGCACAAAAAATCCGTCAATAGATAAAAGAATAACGAAAAAGAAAAAGTCAAGATTGACTATAAATTTTAAATAGTGTACAAAATCGACAATATGAATTAAAAAAAACGAAATAAATTGTGAAAAATATATAAAAAATGCTTGTCAAAACGGGTGGAGAAGAGGTATAATCATTGCATAAAAAGTGTGACGAAAATGTGAAAGTTTTAGGCAAAACGTATGATTAAAAACAATGGATTCTTCGTAAGCCTGGACAAAAGCAACAACGGAAGCACGCAAAAAGAACGTAAATCACAAGGAGGAACACCAAATGAAAAAGAAAGTAATTTCTGCATTACTGGCAAGCACCATGATCGTAAGCCTGGTAGCATGTGGCAGCACTGGAGGAGACAGTTCTGACGCAAACAGCAAGAGCAGCGGC
>ENA-OQHY01000804-OQHY01000804.1-human-gut-metagenome-genome-assembly--contig:-NODE-804-length-16010-cov-5.194611_pt1 | contig 16010 bp, 13 predicted proteins | sample MGYA00242570_ERZ504733 | MGnify/ENA primary metagenome ERZ504733 (study PRJEB26092, sample SAMD00036219) | human gut metagenome | host: Homo sapiens | study: EMG produced TPA metagenomics assembly of...
TGAATACAAAATGTTGGCTATTTCAATAGTCCTTTTTGTCGTCCCTGATAATTCATATCTTGTGATGTTTCAACACTATTTCACATATCGTATTTCTCTATTCCGAAACCAAAATCTTAATATACAAGAAAAGAAACTACTTAAATTTCTTCTAATATTATCAATACTTGCTTTGGAACAATTATTAATCTTCTGATATTCAGTCAAATACATTCTTAAATCATCCGTTGTTAAATGAGTAGCATTCTTAGTAATCATTTGAATCCATTTTAATTAAAGTAGCATAATAATACTTTGTAGTTCTTTCACTGCATCCTTCTATTTCTTTAGCAGCAATAAATTTATTTATAAGTTCATATTCGTAAATTCACTAATATGGATATCCGTATCTTCAACCATCTTTATTTCTACTTTATCTAAGCAACGACATAACACAGTATGTAAAACATCTAACTGAGAATTATCTAAATAATTCAATAAAGATTGTTCTATTTCTTGTATGATTGTATTTTTCATGTTAATAACCTCCATTACCAACATCTCTACAACCATTTATTTTAAACTATCTTATCCAAAATATTCTTGCATCAAGCTATCATATAATTGCTGTGTTTTTTCTAACGACTTCTTAACTGCTTCCCTGTTTCTTTAACATACTCTCGATAAATCTTACATGCACGATTATAGTCCATATTACTTTCAAAAGAATATCGAACCACACGCTTATATCGCATCGTACCTAGACTTGTTAACCACACAAATTGAAGTCTTGTCCCCCTATCATCATGATCAATTGTATATTTCGAATCCCAAGCGTTTCATTGATTGCGATATACCCTTTTCCATTATTGGTTTGACTAAGCCAAGCATATAGGCCGCACAACTAGTAAACTGACCATCAAAGGCAATATGACTATAATCATACTCATATCGATTGGGAATCAATAATCCTTGCATATAAGGAATCGTTGAATAGCCATCCTTATCTTCACACACAAAACTATCTGGAAAATGAACCTCTTTAATATTTTCATCCACTTTGGGAATCCACTCAAAATAATAATGGTTCGTACTATCTTCTTTCCAGATATATGTATCAAAATATTTATAAGTGCTATAAATACCTTTACCTAAGCCAGTCACTCTTTCTTCTGACTTGATGAAATCATCACTAAAATATATCTTCTGATCATCCTTCGTTACATAAAACGAATCATGCTTTCGAATCCAATTTTCCATACGCAAATACCTCATGTCTACTTAATTATAACACAATAAATATGTTATAATATTTTAAGAAAGTTGGTGCAACTATGGGCATTTATTTAAATCCAGATAGTGATCGATATGAAAGATTGTGTAACAGTCCCATCTTTGTAGATAAATCATTATTGATTGAATACACTAATCAGATTATCAACACTGAAAACAATTGTATTTGTGTATCTCGTCCAAGACGATTTGGGAAAAGTACAGATGCGAATATGTTGGTAGCTTATTATTCAAAAGGCACAGATTCAAAAGAATTATTTGAAACTCTAAACATTGGTTCTTGTTCAACATTTAAAGAACACTTAAATAAGCACAATGTGATTCATTTAAACATACAAGACTTTTTAAGTACCACAAATTCAATCGATGAAATGCTTGTGAAAATCAATCGAATGATTTTAAAAGACTTGAAATTTGAATTTAAAGATACCATAACTGAAACTGAAATCATCGATGCATTCAATGAAGTCTATGCGTATACAAAAAATAAATTTATCTTTATTATTGATGAATGGGATTGTATCTTTAGAGAATTCAAAGAAAACAAAACTGCACAAGAAACATATTTAGATTTCTTAAGGAGCTTTTTAAAAGATAAGAATTATATTGAAATGTGTTACATGACAGGAATATTACCAATCAAAAAATACGGAACTCACAGTGCCCTAAATATGTTTGATGAAATATCTATGACGCAACCAAAGCCACTGGCAAACTACATGGGATTTACCGAAGAAGAAGTATCGAATTTATGTCGAAAGCACAATGTAGATTATCAAAAAATGAAAGATTGGTATGATGGGTACCATATGACAGACACTATTTCAACTTTTTCACCAAGATCTGTAGTTGCAGCTATTTCAAAACATGATTTTTCAAACTATTGGACTAAAACAGAATCTTTTGAAGCTTTAAAATATATATCGATTTAAACTTTGATGGACTAAAAGACAATATTATTCAAATGATGGCAGGAAAAGAAGTATATATCGACACATCTTCATTTGAAAATGATATGTCCACATTTGGTTCAAAAGATGATGTTCTTACATTACTGATTCATTTAGGATATTTGGGATACAACCAAAAAGATCAAACATGCTACATTCCAAATAAAGAAGTCATGGACTCATTCTTTACGTCCATTAAAAATTCAGATTGGAATGCGACCACTAAAGCCATTCAAAATTCACGAAACTTATTAGATGCTACGTTTAATATGAATGAAACAAAAGTAGCTGATTACATTGAACAAGCCCATCTAGAAACTAGCCACATTCAATATAATGATGAAAATGCTCTAAGCTATACAATTGATCTTGCCTACTATGCCGCAAGAGATCACTATACTGTGATTCGAAAACTACCAACCGGTAAAGGATTTGCAGACCTAGCCTTCATTCCTAAAACAGATAAGCCAGCCATATTGGTTGAATTAAAATGGAACCAAGATGTAAATACAGCCATTACACAAATCAAAGAAAAAAAGTATCCTGCTGTTTTAGAAAAATACAAAGACAATTTATTACTTGTAGGAATTACGTACGACAAGAAAACAAGAAAACATATATGCAAAATCGAGCGACTTTAATCGCTCGATCTTTTTAATATTCTTACTTCATAAGGCTTAAACTCAAGTGCGTTATGAACAGAAAGTTCTTCATTTGTTTCAATGTCAATGAAGTTACCTTGTCCATTAAAACCTAATGTTTGTGCTTCATTTTTCATATTCATACAAATCCATAGACTTTCCTTTTCATCTTGTCTTTGATAGATACAAGCTGTGTTAGTAATACCAATCTGTGTATAGTCTCCATAAGATAAAGCAGAATGATTATGTTTCAGGTGGATTAACTTTTGAATGGTATCCGTTAATTCATTCCATTCAAACACTTTGATTTCCGGTCTAAGATCCGTATCATTCCAGTTCTTTTTCCCTTCGATTCCCCATTCACTACCATAATAGATACATGGAATACCTGGCATTGTAAATAACATCGTATAAATTAGTGGCAATTGTTTTTTATCCTCTAAAATCGAGGCAACTCGTACCACATCATGATTATCCACAAAGTTAAATAAATGCTTACCCATATATAAACACCATGGATCTTTGCCAAATTGACGATTCAATGAATATAAAATTTCATAGAAGTTGGCTGAATTAAAACTTGAATACAATCCCTTATAACACTCATAATTTGTGACAGAATCCAACATAGTCTCATTCATCCACTGATTGTAGTCTCCATGTAAAGTTTCACCTAAAAGGAAGAAATCTCTACTTACATGATTATGTAAGGTTTGTAGGAAGTTTTTATCCAAACAATATGCGACATCTAATCTTAAACCATCAATTTTAAATTCTTCTTGCCAAAAATCCACTACATTTAAAATGTATTCTACAACCTCATTGTTTTGAAGATTTAACTTCACTAAGATATCATTACCTTCCCAATCCTGGTACCAAAAGCCATCATCGTAGTGATTGTTTCCATTAAAATCAATATAGAACCAATCTTTATAAGGTGAATCCCACTTCTTTTCTAAGACATCCTTAAACGCAAAGAAATCACGACCCACATGATTAAATACGGCATCTAATATAATTTTAATGCTGTTGTTGTGGAATTTTTCTATGACTTCTTTTAAGTCTTCATTTGTACCAAGACGCGTATCTAACGTTTTAAAATCCGTTGTATCATAGCCATGCGTACGACTTTCAAAAATTGGATTCAACATGACACAATCTATTTTTAATTTCTTTAAATGCGGAATAAATTCCTCTAATTTATGAATTCTATGTTCTAGAACATGATCATTCTCAAATGGCGCATTACAAGCTCCAAAAGGATAGATTTGATAAAATACACTCTCACTTGCCCACATGCTATATTACTCCTTTATGATATCTACAGCTTGCACATGAATTAAATCCACTAATACTTTAGGATCCATCTCAATCTGCATGCCAATCTTACCGGCACTAAAATAGATTGTATCTTGATTTAAACTGTCCTCATACATAAATGTACGAAACTGCTTTTTCATACCTAACGGAGAACATCCACCACGAATATAACCCGTGATCTTATTAATATCTTTCACATGAATCATTTCACAAGATTTAACCCCTGCTACTTTTGCACACTTCTTTAGATCCAATTCCTTTTCAACTGGAATCATATACACTAAATATTCCTTTGTGTTTGATACAGTTACCAATGTCTTATATACCTTTTCAACAGGCTGATTTAACATATTCGCAACATGCACACCATCTACAGGATCACCATCATTATGTTTGTACGTATGCGCTTTGTATTCTACCTTATGCTGATCTAAAAAACGCATCGCATTCGTTTTTTGAATCTTTTTCATTTTGAAAACTCCTCTAATAATTCTTTGGCCACAAGAAACTTCGTTTTATGCTGCTCCATCGCTATCTTTTCAATGTAGTAATGCGCCTTTTCTTCACTCCAATGATAATTTGAGATCAAAACCAACTTACAATGAGCCACCATCTTAAGCTCTAAATATTTCTGCTCAAGCTTATGGATCTTCTTTTCATACATCGCAATCTTCGATTTTAAACTCTTCATCATTTGGAAAGTCTCATACAAAACTTGTTTCTTAATGGGATACGACAAAAGTATTATACCACTATCTTTACACTGATATAAAACTTGATCATAGATTTCCTGCTTACACACCATAAGGACTTGCGCATTTAAACTCTTCGCAAAATTCAAAAGACCACTTTGCGTTTGCGAATACAAGATCACCACAATATCAAATTGAGTATTCCTTAACTTGCTAAAGGCATCATTATATGTTTTTGAAAGTACATATTGATAATTGGCCGTATTTTTTAATAAAGCTAAGAAATTCTCATTTCCTATTACTAATACTTTACTTGCCTCCATACGCACTTACCCAACATAAATATCCACTATATCGTTCCCTAATATTTCTTTTAACCAAGATGCATTTGAAGCTATTAATTTTGCCTCTTTTAAACTTTGAGGAAGTCTTTTTGTATCAACACTAACTACATCCGTACAAGGATCTGGAATCATATTCTTTTCAATACCCTCTAAACCGGCATAAATCAATAAGGCATACGCAAGATAGATGTTACAACTACAATCCGGACTTCTTAACTCCATACGATTCGAACTATGCGTAGCCGGAATACGAATCAATTGATTCCGATTTGGTAGGACCAAGAAATGAAACTAGGCGCCTTATCCTTACCCATACGCTTATATGAATCTTTTGATGGATTTAAAAATAAAGTCATCTCCTCAATATGATGTAAGATTCCAGCCATAAAAGGCATCAACAACTCCTCATGACTTTGCACACTCATATTAATATGCATACCATTACCTGGAGCATCCTCAATTGGTTTTGGTGAAAAGTCCGCCACTAAACCTTGCATATTCGCTAAAGCCTCTACAACCCACTTAAAAGTTGCCGCATTATCGGCTGCCTGTAAAGCTTGTGAATAACGAAAATCAATTTCATTTTGACCCGGACCCATCTCATGATGTGAAACCTCCGGATCAATACCCATCTCCGATAAGGTTAAACAAATTTCACGACGAATATTTTCACCCTTATCTAAAGGGGCAATATCCATATATCCACCTTGATCTAAAGGAACAAAAGTATTGTTGCCATTTTCATCTTGTTTAAATAAATAAAATTCAAATTCCGAACCAAAATTAATTGTGATTCCCTTTTCCTTTGCCTTTTTAACTGCCTTTCTCAATATATACCTTACATCCCTTTCAAAAGGCGTTCCATCCGGATATTGAATATCACAATACATACGAATTACACTGCCATCCATACTTCGCCAAGGAAGAATACTCATCGTATTTGGATCTGGAAATAAGAATAAATCACTATGCACTTCATCTAAAAATCCATCAATGGCACTGGCATCAAAACTAATACCTTCCGTAAATGCTCTTTTTAATTCGTTGGTAAAACGGAAACATTTTTCTGTCTACCATAAATATCAAAATAAGAAAGACGAATAAAACGAACGTCTTGTTCTTCGCAAAAACTCAATACATCTTCATAAGTCATAATTTTCACCTCGAATAATTAATACACTATTTTCATAATGTTTTCAAATCTTTTTACATTTTTTCATTGACAACACAAAATATCTGTTTATAATGAATGCATACATGGCAAGGACGCCAAAAAAAAGCAGAGGTTTATCCCTCATGTTTTTCGTGTCCTTGCCCTTTTTTTTTTATGTAAAGGAGAGCCATTATGAAATCAAACGTAGAAGAAATTTTTGGAAGCAAAGTTTTCGATGAATCTGTTATGCGAGAAAAACTCGCAAAAGATACTTTCCGCGAATTAGAAAAAACCATTCGCGAAGGGAAACAGTTAAATATCAAAATCGCAAATGCAGTAGCCCACGCCATGAAAGAATGGGCTTTAGAACAAGGTGCAACACACTATACACACTGGTTCCAACCAATGACAGGAGTTACTGCTGAAAAGCATGATGGCTTTATTAATCCTGATAAAGATGGCAAAGTCATTATGGAATTTAGTGGTAAAGAATTAATCAAAGGTGAACCTGACGCCTCAAGTTTTCCAAATGGTGGACTAAGAGCCACATTTGAAGCAAGAGGCTATACAGCTTGGGATCCAACAAGTTATGCCTTTATTAAAAATGGCGTACTATGTATTCCAACCGCATTCTGTTCTTACTCAGGACATGCCCTAGACAAGAAAACCCCACTACTTAGAAGTATGCAAGCCATTAATAAACAAGCTTTACGTATTGTGAAACTATTTGGCAATGACGATGTTCAGACCATTAAAACAACCGTAGGACCTGAACAAGAATATTTCTTAGTTGACCAGAAATATTATGAACAAAGAAAAGACTTGATCTATACAGGACGTACACTATTTGGTGCACCATGCCCTAAAGGACAAGAATTGGAAGATCACTATTTTGGAACTATTAAATCGCGTGTACAAGAATTCATGTCGGATTTAAATCAAGAATTGTGGAAACTTGGCATCTTGGCTAAAACGGAACATAACGAAGTAGCCCCTGCTCAACATGAATTAGCCCCAATTTTTACAACGACAAATATCGCAACAGACCATAACCAATTGACGATGGAATTGATTCAAAGAGTTGCCAAAAAACATGGATTGGTTGCCCTACTTCATGAAAAACCATTTGAAGGCATCAATGGTAGTGGTAAACACAATAACTTCTCTTTATCTACGGATACAGGCATCAACCTACTAGAACCAGGCGATACACCTCATGAAAACGCGCAATTCTTAGTTTTCTTAGCTGCCATTATCAAAGCTGTAGATGAACACCAAGACTTATTACGATTAAGCGTAGCTACTGCAGGAAACGATCACCGATTAGGTGCAAATGAAGCTCCTCCAGCTATCATCTCCATTTTCTTAGGTGATGAATTAACCGCTGTATTAAAGGCCATTGAAGAAGAGAAACCATATGATGGAAAAGAAAAAGAATTGATGAAGATTGGTGCTACTGTTCTTCCTAAATTTCCTAAAGATTCTACCGATCGTAACCGTACTTCTCCATTCGCATTTACAGGAAATAAATTCGAATTTAGAATGCCAGGATCAAACGCAAGTATTGCCGGATGCAACATTGTATTAAATACAGTGATTGCGGATGAAATCGAAAAATTTGCGAATATCTTAGAAGCTGCAGATGATTTTGACACGACATTACATGCATTGATCAAAGATACAATCAAAAACCACAAACGCATTATCTTCAATGGCAATGGCTATGATGATTCTTGGATTAAAGAAGCTGAATCAAGAGGTCTATTAAATCTTAAGACAACGCCTGATGCTTTACCATATTTCAAAACAGAAGAAAACATTGAATTATTTGAAAGACAGAAAGTCTTATCAAAAGAAGAAGTCCAATCTCGTTATGAAATCTTAATGGATGAATATGAAAAACAAATCAACATTGAAGCTTTGACTATGTTAGACATTGCCAAAAAAGACATCTTACCAGCTGCAAGTAAGTTCTCTAAAGAATTGACAGATACCATCGCAAACAAAAAAGCCATTGGCATTGACTTAACATATGAACTTGAAACAGCTAAAAAGATCAGTGAATATTTAACCGAAGCTTATCAAGCCATGGTTACACTTGAAAATGATGTTAATAAACTACATGAAATCGATGATTTTGAAAAATCAGCCTTCTATGTAAGAGACTTCATTATCCAAGATATGGCGGCCTTAAGAAAACCTTGTGACGAATTAGAAGTTGTAACATCAAATGAAGATTGGCCATTCCCAACCTATGGAAAATTATTATTCTCAATTCTATAAACCGGCAATTGCCGGCTTTTCCGTTCTAAGGAGATATTATTTATGTGTACAATTATAGGATATAAATCATTAAAAATAAGCGAAAACACAATTCATAAAGCATTAGAAAGCACCTATTCTAGAGGACCTGATGATGAAAGAATTCAACAAGTAGGATGTGGCTATTTAGGCTTTCAAAGACTATCCATTATGGGACTTAGTCCAGAGGGCATGCAGCCATTTGTTAGAAATAACAACCTTGTCGTATGTAATGGTGAAATCTATGGCTTTCGAAAATTAAAAGCAGAACTCGAAAAAGATGGCTACACATTTATTTCGCAAAGTGATTGTGAAATTCTTTTACCACTCTATGAAAAATATTGTTTAGACATGTTTAAAAAGCTAGATGCCGAATACGCATGCATTATTTATGATGCCAAGAAAAATGACTTTGTCGCTGCCCGCGACCCCATTGGTATTCGTCCCTTGTTCTATGGCTATGATAAAAACCATAATATCGTATTCGCTTCCGAAGCTAAAAAATCTTTGTTTCAATTGTTGAACAAATCTTTCCCTTCTCCGGGATTCTATTATGCCGATGGAAAATTCACTTGTTATTTAGATGTTACTAAAGTTGATAAAGTAATCACTTCAGATCTTGAAACCATCTGTACAAACATCCACGATAAATTAGTGGAAGGTGTTAAGAAAAGATTGGATGCCGATGCTCCACTGGGATTCTTATTAAGTGGAGGATTGGATTCAAGTTTAGTATGTGCCATCAGCCAAAAATTACTAAACAAACCCATCGAAACCTATGCGATTGGAATGGAAGAAGATGCGATTGATTTAAAATATGCCAAAGAAGTCGCTGACTTTATTGGTAGCAACCACCATGAAATTATAATTAATAAAGATGATGTTTTACATGCCATTAAACCCGTCATCAAAGCTTTGGCAACCTTTGACATCACAACCATTCGCGCCAGCATTGGAATGTATTTAATTTGTAAAGCTATTCATGAACAAAGCGATATTCGCGTTTTATTAACCGGAGAAATCAGTGATGAATTATTCGGCTATAAATATACCGATTTTGCCCCAAACAAAGATGCATTTCAAGAAGAAAGTGTAAAACGAGTACATGAACTTTATATGTATGATGTATTAAGAGCTGATCGTTGTATTTCCACAAACTCCATCGAGGCTCGTGTTCCTTTTGGAGATTTAGACTTTGTCAAATACGTCATGTCCATAGATCCTGAAAAGAAAATGAATACATATCATAAAGGAAAATATCTACTTCGTCATGCATTTGAAAAAGATGAAATTCTTCCTTATGACATTTTGATGCGTGAAAAAGCCGCCTTCTCGGATGCGGTAGGACACTCTTTAAGTGATGACATCAAAGAATATGCCCAAAGCTATTACACAGATGAAGAATTTAAAGAAAAAGTAAAAAAATACAAATACTGTACTCCATTCACAAAAGAATCCCTATTATATCGAGAAATTTTTGAATCCTACTATCCAAACCAAGCGAGTATGATCCAAGATTTCTGGATGCCAAATAAGAACTGGGAAGGATGTAACGTCAATGATCCAAGCGCTCGATATTTATCAAACTATGGAGACAGCGGAAAATAGGAAGGATTGTGTAAACTATGAATTTTGAAATTGAACATGATGCCTGCGGTATTGGTACCGTAGTCCAAATCGATGGCAAACAAAGCTATGATGTTGTCGATAAGGCATTACACATTGTAGAAAAATTAGAACATAGAGCCGGTAAAGATGCGAGTGGTAAAGTGGGTGATGGTGTTGGAATCTTACTTCAAATTAGTGATGATTTTTTTAAAAAGACATTAAAGAAAGACAACATCAAATTATCAGAACACTATGGAATCGGTATGTTTTTCTTGCCAAGAAATAAACTGCTTTTAAATCAACATAAAAAGATGTTTGAAAAATTTGTAGAACAAGAAGGCTGCAAATTTATCACATGGCGAAAAGTCCCTTGTAACGAATCTATCTTAGGTCAAAAGGCCAAGGACTGCATGCCAAATATCTATCAAGCTTTTATTGAAAGACCTCAAAATATTTCGAGAGATGTAGATTTTGACAAAGTCTTATATGTCATTCGTCGTGAATTTGAAAAGAGCTGTAAAGAAACCTATATCGCAAGCTTAAGCAGTCGTACTATTGTCTATAAAGGCATGTTTCTAGTATCCCAATTAAGAAACTTTTACCTAGATTTTCAAGATAAAAATTATAAATCTGCCATTGCGATCGTACACTCCCGTTTCTCTACCAATACCACACCATCTTGGCAAAGAGCGCATCCAAACCGTTTTATTGCGCACAATGGTGAAATCAATACCATTCGTGCAAACGTCAATAAGATGTTAGCGCGTGAAGAAAGTATGCACTCTGAATTTTTAGATGAAAATTCAAGTAAGATCCTACCTATCATCAATACTTCAGGATCGGATTCTGCCATGCTCGATAATGCCCTTGAGTTTTTAGTTATGAATGGCATGCCACTAGAAAAAGCCGTTATGATCTTAATTCCAGAACCATGGAAACACCAAGACATGGACCAAAAGAAAAAAGATTTCTACCACTACTATGCCACAATGATGGAACCATGGGATGGTCCTGCCGCCATTTTATTTAGTGATGGTGAAAAAGTCGGAGCTGTCCTTGATCGTAACGGACTAAGACCAAGTCGTTATTATCTAACAAGCGACAACATGTTGATTTTATCAAGTGAAGTCGGTGTTTTAGATATTGATGAAAAGAAAATCGTAAAAAAATCTAGACTTGAACCAGGCAAAATGTTGCTTGTGGATACAAAGAAAAAAGAATTGATTGAAGATTATGATTTAAAGAAAGAATATGCCTCTTCGAATCCATATGGAGAATGGCTAGATACCTATCTATTACACCTTAAAGATTTGCCAGCTCCCGATAAGAAAACCCACATCCACTCTCAACATGAAAGAGATATTCTTTATAAGATCTTCGGATATACCTATGAAGATGTAAAAGACATTATTTTACCAATGGCCCGCGTCAAACTTGAACCAACAAGTGCGATGGGTACCGATATCCCTTTGGCAATTTATTCCAAAAATCATTTAAGTTTATTCCATTATTTTAAACAACTCTTCGCCCAAGTAACCAATCCACCAATTGATTCTTTACGTGAAGAAGTCGTTACAGATACAACCATCTATATTGGAAGTGATGGAAACTTATTAAAAGACAAATCCGACAACTGTACAGTCTTAGAGGTTAATAATCCAATTCTAACATCACGTGATATGGATAAGATTCGTCAATTAAATCAGATAGGATTTAAAAATGAAACCATTTCCTTATTGTTCTATCGCTCTACTTCATTAAAAGAAGCTTTAGACAACTTATTTATTGAATGTGATAAAGCCTATAGAAATGGAGCGAACATCTTGATTCTTTCTGATAAAGGTGTAGACGAAGGTCATATGGCTATTCCTAGTCTTTTAGCTGTATCTGCCTTAGAACAACACTTAGTAAAAACGAAAAAGAAAACCGATATATCCATTATTCTCGAAAGTGGTGAACCTAGAGATGTTCATCAATTCGCTACACTTTTAGGTTATGGTGCAACCGCCATCTATCCATATTTGGCACATGAATGCATTGAAGAAATGATTCAATTGAATATGTTAGATAAAGAAGTCAACATTGCGATTGATGATTATAACGAAGCCATTTTAAAGGGTATTGTTAAGATTGCCGCCAAAATGGGTATTTCAACGCTTCAATCTTATCAAGGAGCCCAAATCTTTGAAGCCATTGGAATTTCAAAAGATGTCATCGATACCTATTTCACAAACACCATTAGTGAAGTGGAAGGTATTACTTTAGAAGATATCGAAAAAGATTTGATCTACCATCATGATCGTGCTTATGATCCATTAGGACTTACAACCGATACAAGTCTAGATTCCATTGGATTCCATAAACTAAGAAAGGGAGATGGAAAAGAAGATCACTTATATTCTCCAGAAATAATTGTGAAACTTCAAAGAGCTACACAAACCAACGATTATGATTTATTTAAGGAATATTCCAACGAATTAAACTCAAACCGTCAAAAACATCATTTGAGAAGTCAATTGCACTTTAAAAAGACAAGAAATTCAATTCCATTATCGGAAGTAGAGAGTGAATATGAAATCGTAAAACGCTTTAAAACAGGTGCCATGAGCTATGGTTCTATCTCTGAAGAAGCGCATACTTGCATGGCGATTGCGATGAACCGTTTGGGTGGTAAATCCAATTCGGGCGAAGGTGGTGAAAAGCCAGAACGTTTAGGTACAGAAAAGAACTCCGCTATTAAACAAGTGGCAAGTGGTCGTTTTGGTGTCACCGAAGAATACTTAGTCAGTGCCAAAGAAATTCAAATCAAAATGGCACAAGGCGCAAAACCAGGTGAAGGTGGACACTTGCCAGGAAAGAAAGTCTATCCATGGATTGCGAAAACTCGTTATTCAACGCCAGGCGTATCTTTGATTTCCCCTCCTCCTCACCACGACATCTACTCCATTGAAGACTTAGCTCAATTGATCTACGACTTAAAAAATGCCAATCCACAAGCTCGAATCAGTGTCAAATTAGTTAGTGAAGCTGGTGTTGGTACGATTGCCTCAGGTGTTGCCAAAGCCGGTGCAACCGTCGTCTTAATTTCTGGTTATGATGGAGGTACAGGGGCGGCTTCACAAAGTAGTATTCACCATGCCGGTCTTCCTTGGGAATTAGGTTTAGCCCAAGCCCACCAAAACTTAGTGGAAAATGGCTTAAGAAGTCGTGTTTTAATTGAAACCGACGGAAAATTAATGACCGGAAAAGACGTAGCCATTGCCTGCTTATTAGGCGCTGAAGAATTTGGCTTTGCGAGCGCCCCACTTGTTACTATGGGATGTATGATGATGCGTGTATGTAATCTAGATACTTGTCCATTTGGTGTGGCAACACAAAATCAAAAATTAAGAAAGCGTTTTAAAGGAAAGCCAGAATATGTCATGAACTTCATGTTGTTTATTGCCCGTGAATTAAGAGAAATTATGGCTGATCTTGGCTATCACACAATCGATGAAATGGTTGGTCATACAGATAATCTTGAGGTTGATGAAGATGCGAATATGGATTACTCAAACATTTTAATGACTCCACACAACATTCATTATGAACCTAAAGATACATTTAACTTTGAACTTGAAAAAACGGTGGATATGAAAACATTACTTCCTAAATTTGAACCTTACTTCAACGAAAAAAAGCCTCATGCTGAAACAATCTCAATTTCAAGTACGGATCGTACCGTAGGAACTATTTTATCCAATGCCGTCACTAAACAATTTAATAACACATTAAAAGACGATATGTATACTGTACATTGTAATGGTGGAGCTGGACAATCTTTTGGTGCCTTTGCACAAAAAGGAATCACTTTAGATGTTCATGGCGATGCCAATGACTACTTTGGCAAAGGTTTATCGGGTGGTAAATTGATTATCCAGCCTAAAAAAGAAGCTCAATTTAAGCCAAATGAAAATGTCATTATTGGAAATGTTGCCTTATATGGTGCTACTAGTGGTGAGGCCTATATTCGTGGTATGGCTGGTGAGCGTTTTGCAGTTCGTAATTCAGGTGCAAGTGCGGTTGTTGAAGGTGTTGGAGATCATGGACTTGAATATATGACAGGTGTACTGTTGTCATTTTAGGTCAAACTGGTAAAAACTTAGCTGCCGGTATGTCTGGTGGTGTTGCATATGTATATGATCCGAATCATGATCTATATATGCGTTTAAATAAACAGTTAGTCAATACATATGAAGTAACTGGAAAAGCGGATAAAGAAGTATTAGAAGAGCTTTTAAACAAGCATTATACATATACAGATTCAGATGTAGCTAAAAAGATTCTTTCAAATCTAGATGAAGAATTATCAAACTTTAAAAAGATCGTTCCTAAGGATTATAAAAAGATCACAACATTGATTCAAGAATTAAAATCAAAAGGCTATCACGAAGACGAGGCAAGTCTTATGGCTTTTGAACAAGTACATGCATAAGAAAGGATGAAGGATTATGGGAAAACCAACAGGATTTTTAGATTACAAACGACAAGAAAATGAAGCGATTGAGCCACTTAGTCGAATCACAAATTTTAATGAATTTCATCCTTTTTTAGATGAAGAAACAAGGCGCAAACAAGGTGCACGCTGCATGAATTGTGGCGTTCCCTTTTGTCAGTCCGCTATCAAATTAAAAAACATGGTGACAGGCTGTCCTTTACATAACTTGATTCCGGAATGGAATGATGAAATCTATAATGGCAATGATAAACGTGCTTTATCAAGATTATTGAAAACCAATCCATTTCCTGAATTTACAGGTCGTGTATGCCCTGCTCTTTGTGAGAAGGCATGTTTAAATGGTTTAGATCAAGATCCAGTCACAATTAAAGAAAATGAATTGTATACGATTGAAACGGCCTATACTAACAATTGGATGAAAGCTTTTATTCCTAGTGTTCGCTCTGATAAAAAAGTAGCCATCATTGGTTCAGGGCCTGCAGGTTTAGCTTTGGCTCATGATTTGAATCGTAGAGGACATGCTGTTACAGTCTTTGAAAAAGAAGATCGTCTTGGTGGTTTATTGATGTATGGTATTCCGAATATGAAACTGGAAAAGAAAGTGATTCAAAGAAGATTAGACATACTTACCGAAGAAGGAATCGTTTTTAAAACCAATGTCAATGTTGGAAAAGACATCACAAAAAAAGAATTGGAAAAAGAATATGATGCGATCATCTTTGCGACTGGATCCAAAAAAGCACGAGATTTACATGTAAAGAATCGTGATTGTACAGGCATTTATTTTGCGGTGGACTATCTTACAAAGGCAACGAAACATTTGTTGGATAATACCGAAGAAATCTCTGCCAAATATAAACATGTTGTGATTGTTGGTGGTGGTGATACGGGAAATGATTGTGTTGGAACAAGTATTCGTCAAGGGTGTGCAAGTGTAGTTCAAATTGAAATGATGCCAAAAAGCCCAGATGAAAGACTTGAAAGTAATCCATGGCCCGAATGGCCTAAGATCTGTAAAACAGATTATGGTCAAGAAGAAGCAATAGCTGTCTTTAAAAAGGATCCTCGTATTTATGAAACAACTATTAAAGAATGTATTTTAGATGAAAAGACACATTTAATAAATTAGGATATAAAGCTAAAATCAACACTCATACAACGTCTTATATAAATTGACTTCTGGGCATATATCTTTATTTCGAATGCCACTTAAGATGTTGTTAATCTTCAT
>ENA-OQHY01000806-OQHY01000806.1-human-gut-metagenome-genome-assembly--contig:-NODE-806-length-15986-cov-8.336339_pt1 | contig 15986 bp, 16 predicted proteins | sample MGYA00242570_ERZ504733 | MGnify/ENA primary metagenome ERZ504733 (study PRJEB26092, sample SAMD00036219) | human gut metagenome | host: Homo sapiens | study: EMG produced TPA metagenomics assembly of...
AGAGTTAAAGCTCAAGATGAGAAATGGCCAAAAATTGATAGAATATTAAGGCATTTAGTATTATCGAATTCTAAATTAACCCGTAAATAAAGCAATCTCTAGCACACAAATTGTTTACTCTTAGATTTTGTTTTAAATTTAAAGCAACTATTTTATCCAGATTACAAATAAAATCATCACTTATATTTTCCGCCAATGTTCTTAAATCGCTTAAGAAATCATTTTTAATAAAAGCTGGTTCATTTAAGTACATTCCAAATAAATGCATTAACAAGTAGTTTGATTCAGCTTTTGAAATATCACAATGAATATACTCTGATAGTTCATAGATTAATTGTTCAAATTCTTTTTTATAAGAATGAGATTCTTCTTGCAATTCATCACAATCCAACATTTCTAATTCTTTGTTTTTAAGAATACGAATCACCATGATTGAAGCATGAAATGCCAAGTTATTTATGTTCATCTCATTTAAATTCATTCCATATTTTTCATTCCATTCAGATACAATATCTTCAATTTTTTTAAAATCTACATTTAAATATGTTTCCAAGAATGATTCAATAGATAAATTCCAAGTATTTAAATCATTAGCTAGACTTCCAACCGCATTTCGAATATTTTCTTCGCTACCTTTAACATACAATCCATTGTTTGCATTTTTAGATAATTCCAACTGATGCTTCTTTAACCATCGAGCAACTACAGATAAGTCTTTTTCAATAGTAGAACGACTTACATATAATTCATCTGCAAATTTATCAGGATAAATTTTGCTATTTCCAAGTAAAATTTGTACTAATATACAACCTATTCTATATTCTTTTGAATATGTATTTACTGTACTATTTTGTTGAGCCTCATTTAAAAATAATGCAACCTTATCCTCTTTTGCTCCTTGAATCCAAACACCTACATGAGGCTTCTTTTCAAGACACAAATGATGAACCAGTAATTCCGTTTCAATTTTTTCTAAATCAGACCGAATTGTTCGACTACTTACATCCAACATTTCAGCTAATTCCGTCGTAGTACGTGGCTTTTCTGATTTCAAAAGAATTCGTATTAATTCTTCTTGTCTATTCATAAACTATTCACCCGAGGGATAGTTACAATTAATGGATTTTTGAACGAGTACTGACTACCAGTATATTTCAATATATCTTTACGTTCCAAGCCATGTAGAATTTTAACCAAATCACCATAACGATATACATAATATGCTAAAGCTATAGCTAAGGTTCCTAAACAAATGGTTGCTAACCATACTACATTAAACAGACAAGCTACAATACCAACAAATCCAAAAGTATTTTTTAAATATGTCATTGTTGTATTCCATGTAACATGTATATCTTTTCCTTCTTTTTCAATCTTATAAAACCACATAGGCACTCCTTTACTTTGACTGAGCTTTGTGACCTCCTACTTCATCACGTAAAGAGGCAATCACTTTAGCCGAGAATGAATCATCTTGTTTTGAACGTAAACGCATCATTAATGATGTTGAGATTACTGGAATTGGAACACCTAATTCACAAGCGGATTCAATTGTCCAACCTGTTGTTTTACTTGCTCCAACAACACCTTTAATTTTTGATAAATCCGGATCTTTCTTGAATGCATCCGCAGCAAGTTCAAGTAACCATCCACGAATTACACTTGATTTGCTCAAAGAATCTGCGACATTTTGTAAATCGTAATCAAATTCACTCTTTTCCAACAATTCAAATCCTTCACCTAATGTTTGCATATATCCATATAGCATTGCATTGTGAATCATTTTCAAATAGTGACCGCTTCCAGTTTTTCCTGTGTACAAGCATCCGTTTGTAGTAGCAATACTTTCCAACATTTTTTGAAGCTCATTTTTAAATACATCTGGATCTCCTCCACACATAAAGCTTGCTCCATGTCTTGCTCCATAAACTCCACCGCTTGTTCCAATGTCAAAGAAGTAAATACCTTTCTCTTCCATCAAATGAGCTGTTTTCAAGCTATCTCTATGATCTGAGTTCCCTCCATCAATTACAATATCATTTGCTTTACACAACTCAACCAATTGAAGCAATACAGAATTTGTAATTTTTCCAGCAGGTAACATTACCCAAATCACATTTTTTTCATCTTTAGAGGCAACATCCTCCAAAGATGCGTACGTCTTAATGTTTTCTGATTCAGCCTTTTTACGAGCTTCTTCATTAACATCAAATCCTTCAACATCTACACCGTGTTCTTTCATATTCAATGCAAGATTTAAGCCCATTTTACCAAGACCTACCATTTTTAATTTCATGACGTACCCTCCTTTCTTTTGATCCCTATGTCTTTTGACAGGTACATCATAAATAAAAAAATGTAAGCGCTGTATATAAATCGAGCTTTTATTCATCCGATTCGTGTTTCCACATTTATTTTTCCACATTCATGATGATTTCCACAAAGTAATTTCCACATTAAGCCAAAATCAATCATATATAGTATGATATACTATATAAAAATTAGCAAATAATATGGCTTGCTAATGTAACCGTTTTTATATTGCTAATTATATTACATGAAAAGAGGAATTTTATGCATATTATACAATCTTCCGTTATAGACAATATAAAAGTTAACTTTGACTCCCTATTCCCAGCTGAAAAAAAAGTGGCACAATATATTCTTGAACATTTAAACGAGGTTATCTTTTTAAACATCTCAGAATTGGCTACAAATTCAAATTCAAGTGAATCTTCCGTTGTAAGAATGGCTAAACATTTAGGATACAACGGATACTTTCAAATGAGATTACTTCTTTCAAATGACATAAGCAAAAAAGATAAAGATATTTTGAGTAATCAACCTTTACTAACGAGTGAAAAAATATTTAGTTCATGTGCAAATCGTATTCAATCTTTATCAAATATGATTACCACAGAACAATTAGTCAAAGCAGCAAAATTAATTCAAAATGCTCGTATTTGCCACATCACTAGTATTGGAAACACCATTCCAGTTGCAATAGATTTAGGATTTCGTCTAGAAAGAAATGGACAAGCTTGTACGTATTCAAATCAGCCAGAACAATATTATAATCACATTGCATTAGGTCAAAAAGATGATTTACTAATTGCCATTACTCGTTCCGGTGCATCTAAACAAGTTTTAAAATCAATATCTTTAGCCGAAAAAAAGGCATGAAGATTCTAATTATTACATCTTCTTTGAATAAAGAGTTTTCAAAAAAAGCAGACTGTATTCTTCAAATTAACGATACAAATGAGGTAATAAATCAAAAAGTTCGTGCTGATTCTCACCTGTTAGAAATTGCTTTAAATGATGCTCTAATTTATGTCGTTAAGAATTATCTTCTTTTTGACAAAAACTATGAACAATCCCAAAATCTAAATGAAGTCGAGCTTTTATTAAGTGAAACAAAGCTATAAAAGAGATGAAATATTATTTCTTTCATTTCTTTTTTTATTGACATATGTGGAATTTATTTTTATACTGAGAATGGAATTAGCTAATCCATAAAAATATATTTCATAAGGAGATTGAATAATATGCTTGTAACAATGAAAGCAATTTTACTCCATGCCAAAGAGAACAATTATGGAGTTACTGCACCAAATATTCAAAATGAAGATATGGCTAGAGCTGTCGTACGCGTTGCAGAAAAATGCAATGCCCCTATGATTATAGACATTAATTCATGGGTACATCCAGACATTCCATGGCTAGTAAACTTTTGTAGAGATTTAGCTATTCGCTCAACTGTGCCAATCGCCATTAATTTAGATCATGGGAAAAACTATCATGATATGATTTTAGGAATTCGCTCAGGATTTACATCTATCATGGTTGATCGTTCAAGTTTACCTTACGAAGAAAACGTAGCCCAAACTAAAGAAGTGGTAAAAATGTGTCATGAATTAAATATCAGTGTTGAAGCTGAATTAGGACATGTTGGTCAAGGCGAACAATATGACACAGATGGAATTTCTAATCTTACTGTACCTGAAGAAGCCTCACAATTTATTAAAGAAACAGGAGTAGACTGTTTGGCTGTTGCAATTGGAACTGCTCATGGTCGATATAGTGGTGTTCCACATATTGACTTTGATCGTTTAGCAAAGATTGTGGAGCTTTGCCCAGACACTCCATTAGTATTGCATGGAGGATCAGGTACGGGCGATGCCAATTTAAAAAAAGCTGTTCATAGTGGTATCCAAAAAGTGAATTTAGCAACTGAACTTGTTGTTGCCGGAAGAGATACACTTGCAAAATTCATTCAAAATCCTAAATTTGATAAATGGGAATTAATGCCTTCATTTATTAAAGGATATTCAGATAAGTTAGAACATTATGTACGTTTATTTGATCAAGCAGATAAAGCTTGGTAAGGAGAAATTAAATATGATACGTTTTAAAGAAGCTTGTGGAAATGCAGGAAAAGTAGTTGCTGCTAGATTATTGCCTGATACTGATTTAATTGAAGGAATCGAAGAAATTTGCAAAAGCAATCAAATAAAATATGCTTATGTTTCTTGTTTTGGTAGTTTTAAAAAATGTGGATATATGTATTTAGTTCCTAAAACAACAGCTAAAGTAAAAGCAGGATATGGAGAAATTATGACTAAAGAAGGTCCTATTGAATTTCTAAATGGTACGGGCGTTGTTTGTCAAAATAATAATAAATACGACACTCACTTTCATGCAACTATGTGCGATCAAAATGGAACAGTATTGGGTGGCCATATTGTCAAAGGATATACACCCACATTAACTACTGTTGATTTAATGATTATGGAAATCAAAGATGTAGAAATGTTGCGAGTGTATGATGAAGAAACAGATTTAACACAGTTTCTTCCACAAAAATGAAGTTAGCTGTTATAGCAGATGATTTTACCGGTGGAGCTGATGCGGCTAGTTTTTTAAAAAGAAAAAATGCAAAAGTTGTTCTAGTAACAAAAATACCACACAAACAAGTAGAATGTGATTGTTTGGTATTTGCATTAAAAATACGTAGTATCCCTAAAAATGAAGCAATAGAATCCGTAAAGCAGGTTTGCGAATATTTAAAATCACATCCTGTTAAACACTTATACTATAAATATTGTTCCACATTTGATTCTACTCCTAAAGGAAATATAGGACCTATATTAGATTTTCTACTTGAGTACTACCATTTAAATAGATGTATTATTTGTCCCTCATTGCCAGAAAATGGAAGAACAGTTGAAAACGGTATCTTATATGTAAATGGCATAAAGTTAGCGGAAAGTCCATTAAAAAATCATCCTCTAAACCCTATGTGGGATTCATACATTCCAAATTTAATGAAAGAACAAAGCAGATATCCTTGCCTGATTCTGAATAGAAAATCATTTGATTCTTATTATGATAATTGTCCAGATAGAGATAAACATTATATCATTCCTGATTATGTAAATATCGATGATGCGCAACATATTGTTTAGTTATTCCATAACGATTATCTTTTTAGCGGTGGAAGTGGTTTACTCGAACACTTATTCCAATTTCACAATAATGAACATGTTTTTTCTGCAAAAACTGCTACAAAAACAATTGTATTATGTGGAAGTTGTTCTAAAGCTACAAAATCACAAATTGAATCATGGATAAATAAAGGCAAAACTTCCTACGCTATCAACCCAAATTCTAATATCGAAGAACTTTATTCTTACATTCAAGAATCGGGAAGTGAAATCCTATTTTATAGTAATGCTGTCTTTGGAGATTTAACCAACGCAAACAGAGATTCTACATTCTACTCTAACGCAAAAAAAATAGAATCTCTTCTCTCAAAATTAGGTGCTTTTGCTTATAAAAACGCCTATAATCGACTAATTGTTGCGGGAGGAGAGACATCCGGAGCTATTACATCTGTGTTAAATTTCACTTCATTTTATATTGGAAAAGAAATTGCACCTGGCGTTCCTACATTAATTCCAACACATCAACCGAATTTTCATTTAATTTTGAAATCAGGAAATTTTGGAAATAAAGAATTCTTTTTAGAGGCCTTGGAGGAATAAAATATGGACGATGTATTAAAATCAAAATATGAAGAAGCTATTTGGATTGCAAAAGCATTATTTCAGCATAGAATCATTACAGGTACTACAGGTAATATTAGCTTTCTTCATAACAAAAAAATGTATATCACAAAAAGTGGAAGTTGTCTTGGAAAATTAGATATGGATAGTTTTGCCATAACTGATTTAAATGGAAATATATTATTTAATAAACCTAGCAAAGAATATATTATGCATTTAGCTTTATATAATTCAAATGAAACATATAAAGCAATTATTCATACACATAGTTTTTATACTACTTTATTAAGTTATAATAATCATTCACATATTGATACACCTTATATGAAGCTCAAGAATGAAAAATTAAAATATATAGATTATTTTCCACCTGGATCAAAAGAATTATTCTCAGCAGTTGAAAACTCCCTGGAAGAAAACAACGATACATATATTTTAGAAAAACATGGAATAATTTGTGCTAAAGATACTTTATTATCCGCCTTTGGAACCATCGAAGAAATAGAATATGGTGCTAAGCTTTCCTTTTTGTTAACTGAAAAAAACAAAACAGGTCCCCTTACATAGGTTAGACCTGTTTTTACTTTATCTAGATAAGTTTATGCTCTTAGAATTCATGATTTTAAATACATCTTCTTGTGTTACTACATTAAAATCATGTTGAATCATAAGTTGAAGTAGATTCCTAAACAATTGCCTCCACGAAGCATATATTCTGTATTCACACCATAATGGCGACTTTACTTAATCCAAACATTCCCACTGGATTATTTGGTACTTTAGATTCAAAATAACATTTATCTCTCCTACACTCACATATATTGGCATGTATGTGAGTTTTTTCTTTTAAATTATGTGGAATTATGGAATGTGTAGCACTCTTCTTGCGAAAGTGCTAATAAGGTGTATAATGTAATCAATTTCTTAAGGAGGAACACTCATGAACAAACAAAAGAAGCCTTTATACAGATATTACACAATTATATTGATTGTTATTATGGCTTTAAACTTTATCGTATTCCCTATGTTTCAACAATCTAAACTTGAAACAACCAATTACTCCGATTTCTTAAATAAAATTGAAGAAAAGAAGATTGATACCGTTCAAATTGAAAATCACAATATTTATTACACTTTAAAGAAAGACTCAACGGACAAGACTTATAAAACAGGTGTTATGAATGATTCAGATTTAGTCAATCGTTTGGATAAATCCGGAGCTAAATTTGGACAAGTCTATCAAGAACAAATGAACCCATTTCTATCGAGTCTAATTTCCTTTTTCTTACCATTAATCATTTTCTGGGCATTTGGATCATGGATGTTTAAGCGTATGCAAAAGAAAATGGGCGGAGATGATCAAATGTCATTTTCACAAGGCTCTGGTTTTGGTCTAGGCAATCTAGGAAAGAGCAATGCCAAAGTCTATGTTGGTGAACAAACTGGAAAAACGTTCAATGATGTTGCGGGACAAGAAGAAGCGAAGGAAAATCTACAAGAAATTGTGGACTTCTTAAACAACCCAGCTAAATATAAAGAGATTGGTGCCAAAATGCCAAAAGGAGCCTTGTTAGTAGGTCCTCCTGGAACTGGTAAAACACTACTTGCCAAAGCCGTTGCGGGTGAGGCTGGCGTTCCATTCTTCTCTATTTCAGGTAGTGAATTCGTAGAAATGTTTGTCGGTAGAGGAGCTGCCAAAGTGCGTGACCTATTCAAACAAGCTCGTGAAAAAGCTCCATGTATTGTATTTATTGATGAAATTGATACCATTGGTAAAAAACGTGATGGTGCAGGCATGAATGGCAATGATGAGCGTGAACAAACATTGAACCAATTACTTGCTGAAATGGATGGATTTGATGGTTCCAAAGGCGTTGTATTACTTGCTGCAACAAACCGTCCTGATTCACTAGATCCTGCTTTAACGCGTCCTGGTCGTTTTGATAGAAGAATTCCTGTTGAACTTCCTGATCTTGCCGGTCGTGAAGCCATTCTTAAATTACATGCTAAAGACATCAAGTGCTCAAACAACATTGACTTTAACGTTATCGCTAGAGCTAGTGCAGGTGCCAGTGGTGCCGAACTTGCCAACATCATTAATGAAGGTGCTTTATTAGCCGTTCGTGACCATCGTAAAACAGTGGTTCAAAAAGACTTAGAAGAAGCCATTGAAATCGTTATTGCGGGTGAACAAAAGAAAGGGGCTGTGATTTCAAATCGAGAAAGAATGATTGTTTCTTATCATGAAATAGGACATGCTCTAGTCGCTGCCAAATGTAAAAATACGGCTCCCGTTCATAAGATTACAATTATCCCTCGTACAAAAGGGGCTTTGGGATACACTATGCAAGTAGAAGAAAATGAACAAAACCTATTATCAAAAGAAGAAGCTTTCCAAAAAATTATGGTGTATACAGGTGGTCGTTGTGCTGAAGAATTGATTTTCAACTCCATCACAAGTGGAGCGAGCAACGACATTGAACAAGCCACAAAACTTGCTAGAGCCATGATTACACGACTCGGAATGTCGGATGAATTTGGTATGACAGCTTTAGAAACAGTAAACAACCAATATTTGGGTGGCGATACATCCTTAGCTTGTTCAAATGAAACAGCTACTAAGATTGATGAGGCAACCATCGCATTAATTAAAAAAGCACATGACGAGGCTTATCAAATTCTAGAAGACAACAAGATGAAGTTACATGAACTCGCCAAATTCTTATATGAAAGAGAAACTATTACAGGCGAAGAATTTATGTATATCTTAAATAAGCCAGCTGAAATATCAACAAAAGAAGAATACTAAGACAAAGGATGAAGATTATCTGAAATCTTCATCCTTTTTACATTGTTTTAAAGCTTCAATCAGCTTTGTTTCATCCAAAGGCTTAGCCAAATGCATATTCATACCTGCTAATTTACTATTCATTATGTCTTCTACAAATGCATTCGCACTCATCGCAATGATTGGAATTGTCTTTGCATCCAATCGTTTTAAAGCACGAATCTTTCTTGTCGCATCTAAACCATTTATTTTTGGCATCATGATATCCATAAGAATAAAATCAAATTCATTTACTTCACTCTTTTCAAATAAATCTATTACTTCTTGACCATCTTTTGCACATACAACCTGAATACTATTACGTTCTAACATATATTCAACGATTTCCATATTCAAGTCGTTATCTTCTGCCACTAGCACGCATAAACCTTCTAACGATATTTGTTGATTCCTATTATTTTTGTTTTCAATTGATTTTCCTAACTTAAAAGGAATCTGAATATAGACAGTTGTACCTACTCCCTTTTCACTTTCCAATTGAATATTTCCATGCATATACTCCACAAGCTTTTTGGCAATAGACAAACCAAGACCTGTACCTTGATATGTGGATTTACTAGAACTATCTTCTTGCGCAAATAAATCAAAGGCATGTTGAATAAAATCTTGACTCATTCCGATACCATTATCTTTACATCTAAATTCTAAAAGCGATGTCGAATCATCTAAACATTTCTCATTCATCCATACATGGATTTCTCCATTTTCTGGTGTAAATTTAACGGCATTTTGTACAACTATCGATAATATTCGTGAAAGATATATTGGAAATCCCCTAAAACTTGAATGACTCAATTGACCTTCATACCAATCCAAAACATATTGAATATTCTTTTCTTGTGCCAATTGTTGTGCATCAATATTCATGTTTCCTAATAATTTAGTAATATCAAAATCAACTTCTTCCTCTGTAAAATTATCACTTTCTAAATCATTCATATCCAAAACATCATTGACTAAAGAAATCAAATAATTTAACGACTGATGAATCTTATTTCGAGTAATTTTTTGTAATTCTAAATCCTTTGGATTTTGATCTGCAATATGAAGCATACCCGCAATACCATTTAATGGCGTACGCATATCATGAGACATACTCTGTAAGAATCGCGTTTTTATTTTTGCCTCACGCTTTGCCTGTTCTGCTTCAAAGAATAAATTTAATTCTTTACGCTTTGTTTCACTAATTATACGAATTGTCGCAATGGCTTGAATCGCTTTTCCGTTCGCATTTCTTTTGGAAACAATAATACGCAATTTATGCCAGTTGCCATCCGCCATTCGATATTCAGCCAAAACATCTTCTTCTTTTTCAAGTTGTGAAGTTAATGTTTCTATATTCGCAAATTGATGGATGATATTTCGATATTCTGGTGCAACATCCTGTTCACATACATCAAACATTTTTTCAGATACACACCCCGTTTTAGGAATAATGTCATTTCCTGAAATTTTTTCATATGTATCTGTTTCAAAATCAACTTTATAAATTGAACTATAACTTTTCGCAATTGTAGAAATCGTTTCATTACTCCTTTTTATTTCCTCTAAGGCATTCTGCAACCTTTTCTGCGTTGCTTTTTCTTTTTTGATAATATCATCAATATAACGGAACCCAAGTAATGCGTGACACGACTTTTCATCTTCACTTACCTTAACAACTTTCGTTTCAAAATATTGATGATTTTGCGCATTTGGATAACAACGATAATTCTGCGTTAGACTCACTTGTGTTTTTAACAAGGATTTTAAATTATCACGAGAAAACCACCATAAAAACTCAGGCTGCTCATCTTTAGGAATATAACGCATCGCATATTGATAAGCATATTCATAAAAATCTTTATACTCTAAACAACTTTTTATTAATTCACTCGCATTGGTTTCATCCTGAATATGAACAGATTCAAATTTACCACTGTTAACTTCCAAATAATAGATAGCCGTAAAGTCAGAGCTTAGACTTTCTAGAATTTGTTTTTCTTCTTCCAATCGATCATTTCTTTCTTTTTCATGCTCAACAATGTCATTCACCAATTTAAAGCCCAATACAAAATCATCTGTCTCTTCCGATATCTGCGCAAAACAAGCCTGGAAATAATCTATTTTTCCATTAAATTTTCTTTGAAAAACAACCGTATATACTTTTTCTGTCTTGATTCGTTCACGAACGACACGATAATTCACATTTCTTAAAAAATCTTCTCGATCTTCTTCACAAACATATTCTGAAGCATATTTCTCCATGCTCTTTTGATAATTATTTTCTTTGGCAAACTTTTCAATTGCTTCTTGAGCAATATGATCCCCTTTTTTTGTTTGTTGATACAACTCAACCGTTAAATCATGATTGATTACCCATACCGTGACATATTCATGACTCAAACCAGAAATAAAACGTTGTTGAAGAAGGTTTTTTTCCTTATGCTTATGAATATCAATAAGAAATCCACAAACACTTACTATCTTTCCTTTTTCATTTAAAACAGGCTTTCCAATGGCACGATACCAACGATATTGTTTGTCTTTATTCTGAAGACGATACTCTACCTCATATGTTGCGGTTGAATCCCTCGTATCATGAATGTTTTTAAACTCTTCTTTAACAACATCAATATCTTGAGGATGCATATGATTCCAAAGCATAGAAAACGAAATATGCGTCTCTCCTTTAAATCCATAAAGCATCTCAGATAGACTCTCACTACCTATAAACTCTACTGGCCTTTCATGATCATCAAACAAAACACGATAACGAGCCTCCCCTAATTCTCCATATAGCGCATCTTCACTATCTTCGTTTGTATATACCCATATAGAAGTATTCTCATCATTATCTGAATACCGATCAATTTTCAGACGAATCAAAGTACCATCCTTTTTACGATACGTAACATTCACCTGATTACCAGAAGCTAAAATATTATATACATAATCATAGTCCAGGACTCGATCAATCACTTCTTGATAATCACAAGCAACATAATGATCACGATACAATTGCATCGCATCTGAATAAGAACCTTTTGTGTCTTTGGCAAAAGCACGAAATGCTTCTGGAGCTAAAATATCACGAAAAGTATCTGTACTTCGATCTAAAATATAAACCGCTGCATATTTAGGTGCTATTAATCGCAAAAAATTTTCGGCATCTCTTTTTTCTTGAAGAAGTTGATTCATAGTATGACCTCCTCATATTGACATTTTCATTATAAATGACTATTTAATTTTTTCCTATTTTAAAATCAAAAATCCAACGAAAAAAAGGAAGCTTCACGCTTCCTAATCGCATAACTCATATAAATCTAAAACCAATTGTTCTGTCTTATCCCAACCAAGACAAGGATCTGTGATTGATTTTCCATACACATTACCATCTGTTGGCTGATTTCCATCCTCTAAATAACTCTCAATCATTAAGCCCTTCACTAGCTTTTTGATATCTTCCGATTTACTTCTAGAATGCATAACATCCTTGGCAATACGAATCTGCTCTAAATATTGTTTGTTTGAATTCGAGTGATTACAATCCACAATACATGCCGGATTCTTTAAATCTGACTTTTCATATAAGTGAATCAATTCCATTAAATCTTCATAGTGATAATTCGCATGTGCATGATTAAACTTATCCACATATCCCCTTAAAATCGCATGAGCCAATGGATTTCCATCTGTCTGTACTTCCCAGCCACGATAAACAAATCTTTGATCGGCTTGAGCCGCTACAATCGAATTCATCATAACTGTTAGATCTCCACCTGTCGGATTTTTCATTCCCGCAGGAATTCCTACACCACTAGCCACAATACGATGTTGTTGATTTTCAACACTTCTTGCACCGATGGCTACATATCCTAATAAATCCGATAAATACGCATGATTTTCTGGATACAACATCTCTTCTGCACAAGTAAAACCAGTTTGTGTTACAACCTCTGTATGCAGTTTACGAATCGCAATGATTCCCTTCAACATATCCTCTTTCGAATGAGGATCTGGCTGATGCAACATCCCCTTATATCCAACACCCTTTGTACGAGGTTTATTTGTGTAGACACGTGGAATCATAAAAATCTTATCTTTAACTTTTTCTTGTAATACAGCCAAACGATTCATATAGTCTAAAACCGCATCTTCACGATCCGCACTACAAGGACCAATAATTAAAATTAAACGATCATCTTTTCCAGTAAAAATATCTTCAATTTCCTGATCTCTTTGTTTCTTAATTTTTTGCACCTTATAAGGCAAAGGAAATTCCTTTTTCAAATCTTCTGGAGTTGGTAACTCCTGTATCTTCTTCATATCCATATTCAACATCCCTCTTTAAATTACCCTTTGACAATATCATATTCTCGCATGTTTTTCAAAATCAGATACGATTTAATTGATATTCCAAGATGTAATCATCCATGATGAAGCCATTTCCTATATCTGTCTGTACAGAATCAATCCATTGAAAACCAAACTTCTCATATACAGCTAGACTATGCTTATTATATTTGTTGCAAGTCAAATAAATAGATGAGTAACAATACTTTTCTGCCTGTTTCTTTACATATTCAAACATTTTAGATGCATAGTGCTTTCCTCTAGCCAAATCCTTTAAATACAGTTTAGACAAGAATAAACAATCCGGCTGATTCTGCAAACCAATATATCCAACTAGCTCATCCCCTTCATATACCTTATGATAATGATACTGCTGATGTTTGATTTGGTCTTGCATGGCATCAAAACTTTGAAACTGTTCAACCATATAATCAATCTGTGCTTCTGAAATGATTCCAGGAAAAAATTCATGCCAAATCTTTTCGGCAAGAATAGCCACTTCTTTTAAATCATCCTCATTCTTACATTCTACAATATTAATACTTTTCATAATGCACCTTCGAACTATCAAATTTATCTTTTACAACCTCTTCTTGATCAATATATCCAAATGAAATCATCCACATTGGAACAATTCCTTTTGGTAATTTAAAATACTGATTTAAAGCCAAATAACGCTCTTCATTCGGATACACACCCAGCCAGCATGAACCAATACCCAAGCTTTTCGCTTCCACCAACATATTCTCTGTAGCCGCTGCCAAGTCTTGTTGACAATAATCTAAACTATCATTCTTATTTTTATCCGCACAAACAACCATTCCCATAGCTGCATCTTTTAGAAAAGATGCATAGGGTGTCATTTGACTTAAATCCTTTAATGTATCTTTATTTTCTACGACAATAAACTGCCAAGCTGACTATTTCTAGCACTAGGAGCACTAAATGCTGCCTTTAAAATTAAATCAATCTCTTCTTTTTTTAAAGATTCCTGTTTATATTTTCTTACACTTGTACGATTAAAAATTGCATCCATACTCTTTACTCCTTTTCTCACTATTATATCACTATTTTGAAAATTCGCTTTCATTATATAATGACTATTCTTTTCTTTGTGTTACAATACAAGCAGGAGGAATTTAACCATGTTAAAATTTGAACCATTCTATCAAGAATACGAAAGAACATTAGATGCCTTCTCATTGGCATTCTCAACCATTTATTTTGAACAAATGACAATTGCACCAAAGAAAGGAATTCCTTATTCAAATGAAATGTTGTCTAGACTATCTAAACAAGCATTCATCATTGAAAATGATCCAGAAACAATCAAAAAGATCAAGGAATACGCAAAGACATTGCCAGAAGGAAGTTTAGAAAAGAAAGAAGTCGATTATCGTCTTGAAGCATTAGCTCAATCTGAAAACATTCCTAGTGATGTATATGCGAACTATGTCAAAGTCAAAGCGGATAGTGAACTTGCTTGGCATGAAGCTAAAGAAGCAGATAACTATGAACATTTCAAGCCACATTTACAAGCCATCATGAAAGAGACTTTGCACCTTTTAGAATATGATCCTAAATTCAATGGAAACAATGCGTATGATGTATTGTTAGACCGTTACGAAAAGGGAATGACACAAGAAAAATATGATGCATTCTTTAATAATGTTAAGGAAAAATTAGTTCCATTGATTCATGAAATTCAAAACAAACCACAAATCAATGATGACTTACTTCATGAAACATATGATTTGGATCGCCAAGAAAAATTTATGAATGTTATTTGTGACTTCATGAAAGTAGATTTTGGTAAAGTATACCTTTCAACCACAGAACACCCATTCACTGATTTCTTCTCAAGCAATGACGCTCGTATCACAACACACTATTATCCAGACCAATTTTTGAGTGCTATCCTTTCAACTGTACACGAATATGGACATGCTCTTTATGGACTACAAATGGATCCTGCATTTGAAGGAACCATGCTAACGCAAGCTGTTGGTTCAGCTGCACACGAATCGCAATCTCGTTTCTTAGAAAACCACGTTGGTAGAAGTCACGCTTTCTGGCAAGCAAACTATAATCAATTAGTAAATTTATTCCCAGAATTTAAAGATGTGTCTGTTGACGAGTTAGTAAGCATGATCAATAAAACAGAATGTGCTTTGATTCGTACAGAAGCCGATGAATTGACATACCCATTACACATTATGGTTCGTTATGAAATTGAAAAAGAAATTGCGAAAGGCAATGTAGATTATGATAAGTTACCAGAACTATGGGCCGATAAATACGAAGAATATTTAGGTGTTCGTCCTACAAACTATAAAGAAGGTGTCTTACAAGATATGCACTGGTCTACAGGATACTTAGGATACTTCCCAACATACGCATTGGGTAGTGCGTATGCTGCACAATTGTATGCAACAATGGAAAAACAATTTGATGTAAAAGAAGCCCTACTAACAAATCATTTTGAAAAGATTACAGACTGGTTAAAAGAAAATGTACACCATTATGCCGCAAGTAAATCGATGGCTGAAATCGTAGAAGAAGTAAGTGGTGAACCATTCAATCCAGACTATTACACAGATTATTTAATCAAAAGACACATTTAATAAAACAGGATATAGACATCATTAATGTCAAATAGACTTGTACAATTTACCTGTAAGTGAGGTAATGAAACATGTGTACAGAATTTAATTTAAAAATAGATGAATCTACTG
>ENA-OQHY01000808-OQHY01000808.1-human-gut-metagenome-genome-assembly--contig:-NODE-808-length-15962-cov-4.766719_pt1 | contig 15962 bp, 16 predicted proteins | sample MGYA00242570_ERZ504733 | MGnify/ENA primary metagenome ERZ504733 (study PRJEB26092, sample SAMD00036219) | human gut metagenome | host: Homo sapiens | study: EMG produced TPA metagenomics assembly of...
AGTTGTTCGGTTTTGAGGGATCGAAAGAGAACTCAAGATCCGGTGGCGATAGCAAAGTGGACACACCTGAACTCATCCCGAACTCAGAAGTTAAGCACTTTCACGGCGACAATAGTTGGGCTTGCCCTTGCGAAGATAGCTAGCTGCCGGGTCCTTTTTTTTGCCTTTTAAGGACTTTTGTCTGCTTTTTTTTATACATTTCAAGCGTATAATAGACATATGCAAAAAATATTAAAGTACTGTAAATCAAAACCAATATATATTATATTAGCCTTATTATTGCAGCTTATTACATTGTTTGTGCTAATGAGCTATTTTAGTCAGCGCTTCTTTATTGTGAATATTTTTTTAATCGCATTTAGTTTATGCGTTTCTTTACATATCATTAATCGGGATTCCGATTCAAGTTCAAAACTATTGTGGGTCTTGTTGATTATGGCATTTCCAATCTTTGGAGGCGTTGTCTATTTGTTGATTGGAAATCGTAAAATTCCGAAAGCTTTAATGATCAAGGATAGACAAGCCTATTCGGATTATAAAAAATATGCGCTTCAAAATGTTGAAATTTTAGAACACCTTCATGAAGATGATTATGTATTAGATAAAATGATTTCAATGGCTTGGTCCAATGGATATTTTCCGGTATATGAAAATTGTTCGGTTCAATATTTTCCTTCTGGAGAAGAACAATACGAAGCTTTTATTCAAGAGTTGATCAAAGCTAAGGGTTTTATCTTTATAGAATTTTTTATTATTAATAAAGGTGTTATGTGGAATACGATTTTACAAATTCTTTTAGATAAGGCAAGCATGGGTGTTGATGTTCGTGTAATTTATGATGACATGGGCTCTTTAACATATTTACCAAGAGATTATGCGAAATGGTTAAATGATCGAGGCATTAAAACGCATGTATTCAACCCTTTGCGTCCGCAACTTGCGATGCAGATGAATAATCGTGATCATAGAAAAATCTTAGTGATTGATGGCAAGGTTGCCTTTACTGGTGGATGTAATATATCGGATGAATATATTAATACGAAAAAGCGTTTTGGATATTGGAAAGATATGGGATGTTTGATCAAAGGGCCTGGTGTAGAAATGTTCACTATTTCTTTCTTGCAAATTTGGAATTATCAAGCAAGTGAATATACTTCTTATTCTCGTTTTATTCAAGATCGAGCTTGTTTTTCTAATTTAAAAGCGAAAGGCTTTATTATTCCATTTTCAGATTCACCAACAGACCAGAATAATACAGGACTTCATATGCATTTAAATATGCTTGGATGTGCCAAAGACTATTTCTGGATTTCGACTCCCTATTTAATTTTGGATGCCGAAATGATTTCATCATTAAAACTTGCGGTTTCTAATGGTGTAGATGTGCGTATTGTTGTTCCTGGTATTCCAGATAAAAAGATGGTATATCAAGTCACAAAAGCGAATTTTGATATATTAATCAAGGCTGGTGTTAAAATCTATGAATATACACCTGGTTTTATCCATGGCAAAGTTTGTATCATTGATGATTCAAGTGCTTTAGTAGGTACTGTGAATATGGATTTTAGATCGTATTATCAACATTATGAATGTGGTGTATGGATGCATGAAGTAGATTGTTTGAAAGATATAAAAAATGACTTTGAAGAAATATTCAAAGTCTCACATGAAGTTTCATTAGAAGAGTGTATAAATACGAATCCAATTGTGAAAGTATATCGAAATGTATTAAAGGTATTTAGTCCTATTATGTAGGAATAAATACCTTTTGTGTTTTATTTATGAATCATTTTTTCGGGTTGAACATATAAATCAAATTCTTCACTTGTCAAATAACCTAATTCTAAAATGGCTTCTTTTAAAGTTAAATTATTTTTGAAGGCATATTGACTTGCATGGCCTGCTTTTTCATAGCCAATGACTGGATTTAAACAAGTTACTAACATTAATGAATTATGTAAGTTTTTATCCATAGTTTCTTTGTTTGCCTTTAATCCATCTAAACAATGAATTGTAAAAGAGTGGATTGCGTCACTTAATAATTGAATGCTTTGATCCATATTATAGGCAATTAATGGCATAAATACATTCAGTTCGAAGTTTCCTTGACTTGCACCAATACCGATAGCTGCATCATTTCCCATGACTTGAACAGCAACCATTGTCAAGGCTTCACATTGTGTAGGATTGACTTTTCCTGGCATGATACTTGATCCTGGCTCATTGCTTGGAATATCAATTTCATGAATTCCACTTCTTGGCCCACTGGCAAGCCATCTTACATCATTGGCAATCTTCATGCAGTTAGCCGCAAGTCCTTTTAGAGCACCACTTGTATAGACCATCGCATCCTTACTCGTAAGGGCATGGAATTTATTTGAATCTGGAATAAATGGAAGGTTGGTTTTTTCAGAAATGATTTTTGTGACGATTTCATCAAAACCTTCTGGACAATTGATTCCAGTACCTACAGCGGTTGCACCACATGCGAGTTCATATACATATTTTAAACTGTCTACGATTTGATTTTTACTATGTTCAATCATAGAACGGTATCCGCTTAATTCTTGTGAAAAATATAATGGTGTCGCATCTTGAAGATGGGTTCTACCAATTTTGATGATTCCTTCATTTTCTTCTTCAAGCTTTTTGATTTGTTCAATCATTTGATTTAATCGTGGAAGTAACTCTTCGTTGATTTTTTGTGCGACCATGATATGTAAAGCAGCAGGGAAAGTATCATTTGAACTTTGGGATGCGTTGACTGTGTCATTTGGATGAAGAATATTTTCTTTTGCGTATTCATTTCCTAACATAGAAATGACTTCATTAGCATTCATATTCGTTTGTGTACCGGAACCTGTTTGCCAAACATGCAAAGGAAATTGGTCTAAATATTGTCCGTCTTCTATGTTTTGACATACTTTAACAATGGCTTCACATTGTTTTTCACTGATTTTATTGAAATGAAGGTTGGCTTTGGCACAAGCTTCTTTCAAAATCGCAAAACTATGAATTAAAGATTTTGGCATTAATTCTTGTCCAATCTTAAAATTCTCTAAACTTCTTTGTGTTTGGGACTTCCAATATTTATCGGCTTTGACCTTGATTTGGCCTAAGCAATCTTCTTCTATACGATATGTAGTCATTTTGTTCACCTCTAAGCAGTAGTTTAACATTTTTTTAAAAAATTGTCTGTATACATGTTACAATATAGAAGTAACTTAAGGAAATGAGGAGTACTACATATGCGAATGAAAGAGCCATATGAGGCTTATTTAGATGATTATAATTGTTTGGATGTTTATATGTCCAAAAATTTTTTTTGGTGGAAAAAGCCGAATCTTCCACATGAAGGATACAAAGAATCGTATTATCCCTTTGACAATACAGTCACAATCCGACTTATATAATGGATTCACCCATTATGCCCTTTCTTTAAATGGAAATTTAGAGATTGGCCAAGAATATACAGTATATGATGAACATTGTAAGACTTGTGTCGCCAAATATTCTCATATTGTCAAAACAGAGCGTTTTGCGAAAGAATTTATGTATGAACAAGATGATTTAGGTGTGACATATACACCCGAAAAAACTATTTTTAAAGTATGGGCACCAACAGCTTTATCTGTCAATGTTGGATATGTCTTGAATGGTAAGAGAATCGTTGAATCGATGGTTCGACAAGATAAGGGTGTTTTTTCGCTTACTGTTAATTCAGATCTTAATGGCGTACATTACTCTTATTTAGTTCGAGTCAATGGTGAATATAAAGGGGTAACAGATCCATATACTTGTTTTAGTGGTCCCAATGCACAATATAGTGTGGTGATAGATCCTAAAAGTTTAAATCTTCCAAAAAAAATCAAATTGAAACCAATGGATAGTGAATGTGATGCGATCATATATGAAGCAAGTGTTCGTGATATGACTAGCCAAACAGGAATTGGTATATCACATCCTAAAAAGTTTGTGGGATTTACTGAAGAAAATGAAATCACAAAGACCCATAATACAGGGTTTAGTTATTTAAAATCATTGGGCGTTACACACGTACAATTGATGCCTGTTTTTGACTTTGGCAGTGTCGATGAAGTATATCCAAATATATTCTATAATTGGGGATATGATCCGGTGCAATATCGTTGTTTAGAAGGTGCTTATTCTCTAGATCCTGCCAACGCGAAATTAAGAATTGAAGAATTTGCGAAACTCGTTCATGATTGTCATAAAGCAGGGATTCGTGTCAATTTAGATTTGGTGTTTAATCATGTATATGTGAAAGAAAATTTTGCGCTTGAAAATATGGTTCCAGATTATTATTTCTTAATGAATCGGGAGGGTGAATTCTCGAATGGTAGTTTTTGTGGAAATGATATTGATACGCAGCTTTATATGGCACGTAAATATTTTATTGAAACATGTAAAAACATCATTGAAATGTATGATGTGGATGGATTCCGTTTTGATCTAATGGGAATTCTTGATTTTAACTTGATGAATGAAATTAGTGAAGAGTGCAAAAAAGTAAAACCTGATTTTATGATTTATGGAGAAGGTTGGAATATGCCAAGTTTTGTGCTGAAGAGATTCGTGCTTCACAATTGAATCAAGCTAAGATGCCACATGTAGGTCATTTCTCGGATCGTTTCCGTGAAGTAGTTCGTGGATCAAATGATGAACTTTCACGTAAAGGATTTGCCTCAGGTCAAGCGGATTTGATCTATCAAGTGAAGTGTTGTATGGCAGCTAGTTGTTTAGATCACGTGTTCGATAGTCCTACAAAAGTAGTCAACTATGTAGAGTGTCATGATAATCATACGCTTTGGGATAAAAACCGTGTATGTTGTCATGGAGAGAGTCGTGATTTAAGAGAGAAACGTCAAATACTTGCGAATGCGATGGTATTACTTGCGCAAGGAATTCCATTTATTCATTGTGGGCAAGAGTTTGGTCGTACCAAACAAAATTTAGGCAACACATATAATCGTTCTGACAATTATAATCGTGTGGATTATCAAAGAAGAGATCATCACATTGAAATTGTTGAGCGTACAAAAGAATTGATTGAAATTCGTAAAACACACCCTTGTTTTAGATTAAGTACGGTTGAGCAGATTGAACAAGGTGTTCAATTTGATACGATATATGATCAGGTCTTAGTCTATTCTTGTCAAAAAGACAAAGATCATTGTGTAGCTTTCTTTAATCCAACAAATATTCCATATGATTATCACTTGGATCAAGAAGCTCGAATCTTGTTTGATAATGGCAACAGCAATTCTTTAGATACGTTTGATATTCATATTGCAGCATTTAGTGTTGTCGTTTGTCAATTTGGCTTGACGGCTTAGAACGCAAAACATATAATATAGTTTAAATTGAGAAGGAGATATAAAATGGCAAAATTTTTTGAAGAACCATCTAGAACGTTCAGTGAGTATTTATTGATTCCTGGTTACACAGGTCCGGATTGTACACCGGACAAGGTGAGTTTAAAAACGCCTTTAGTTAAATTCAAAAAAGGTGAAGAACCTGCACTTTCTTTAAATATTCCAATGGTAAGTGCTGTTATGCAGGCTGTTAGTGGTGAAGAAATGGCTTGTGCACTTGCACGTGAGGGTGGAGTAAGTTTTATTTACGGTAGTCAAACAATTGAGTCTCAAGCCGCTATGGTTCGAAAAGTTAAGTCGACTAAGGCTGGGTTTGTTGGCAGCGATTCAAATATTAGCCTGAAGCAACATTAGAGGATGTAATTGCTCTTCGTAAAGAAACAGGACATTCAACAATGGCTGTTACTGACAATGGTCAAGCTGACGGTAAATTAGTAGGTATCGTAACAAGTCGTGATTATCGCGAAAGTCGTATGGATCATTCCATTCAAGTGAAAGAATTCATGACACCATTCGATAAATTGATTGTTGGAAATGAAGACATTACATTATCAGATGCAAACGATTTGATTTGGGAACACAAATTAAATCAATTGCCTATTGTTGATAAAGAACAACATTTAAAAGCTTTTGTGTTTAGAAAAGACTATGAGTCACACAAAGATAATCCAAATGAATTATTGGATGAAAATAAACGTTATATCGTTGGTGCTGGTATCAATACACGTGACTACGCGACTCGTGTACCTGCATTAGTTGAAGCAGGTGTTGATGTGTTATGTATTGATTCAAGTGAAGGATATTCAGCATGGCAAGCCGAAACAATCAAATGGATTCGTGAACACTATGGTGATCGTGTAAAAGTTGGTGCTGGTAACGTTGTTGATGGAGATGGTTTCCGTTTCTTAGCCGATGCAGGTGCAGACTTTATTAAGATTGGAATCGGTGGAGGTTCAATCTGTATTACACGTGAACAAAAAGGTATTGGTAGAGGACAGGCCACAGCTACAATTGATGTCGCAAAAGCTCGTGATGCATATTTTGAAGAAACGGGAGTTTATATTCCAATTTGTTCAGATGGTGGTATCGTACATGATTATCACATTACATTGGCATTGGCATTTGGAGCAGACTTCGTTATGTTAGGTCGTTACTTTGCTCGTTTTAAAGAAGCTCCAAACAAAATTGTAAGTGTTAATGGAAATTATATGAAAGAGTATTGGGGTGAAGGTAGTGCTCGTGCTCGTAACTGGCAAAGATATGATGTTGGTGGAGACAAGAAAATGTCTTTTGTCGAAGGTGTTGATTCATATGTTCCATATGCAGGAAGCTTAAGAGACAATGTTGGTTTATCTCTTTCTAAGATTCGTCATACAATGTGTAACTGTGGATGTTTGACAATTCCAGAACTTCAAAGAGATGCGAAAGTCACTTTAGTATCTAGTACAAGTATTGTCGAAGGTGGAGCTCACGACGTTGTTGTTCGTGATGAACATTTCGACGCAAAACCACAATAATTCCAAAAGGACTTCGGTCCTTTTTTTTCTTTATAAAAATCGCTTATAATACCTATATGGAAAAACAAAATGATTTATTGATGGATTCAAGCATTCTATATCGAAGTACACAAAAGTATTATGATAAAATGCTTCAGGATTTAAATTTAAGTTATGCGCAACTGCCTATTTTAATTGAAATCTATGAGAATGAAGGGATTTCTTTGCAGCAAATTGTACAAGTTGGAGGCTACGATAAGGTACTGTGACCAAAAATGTTCAAAAGCTGAATACTTTAGGCTATGTTTCCATTTTAACAAGTGCAAAGGACAAGCGTGCGAAAGAATTATATACAACGGCACTTACGAAAAAACATATTTCTGAAATATATGGAATTCGAAGAGATTGGTGGCATCATATTACGCAAGATTTAAATGCGGATGAAATAGAAGTTTTCTCAAAGTTTTACCAAACGTTATCCAATCATGCACGTAGTTATGCGGATTTAGAAAAGACGCATCTTCAATTTTATAAATTAAAAAAATTATCCTTATCGGACTTTGACCCTTATTTAAGCTGTTCGTTATATACGGGTGGATGTAATTTAAAGTGTCCATATTGTCATTCAAAAGATTTGGTGTATTTAAAGGAAAATATGTATCCGATTGCCAATGAAAAGATCAGTGAATATTTAAAGAGTCACCATAAAGATTTAGAGGGAATTTATATATCGGGTGGGGAACCCTTAATGCATGAGGGAATCCTTTCTTTTTTACAATATGCCAAGTCACTAAACTATAAAATTAAGCTTCATACAAATGGGATGTTCTATGATCGTTTAAAGCGAATCTTAGAAGATGGTTTGGTTGATTATGTGAGTTTAGATATAAAAAATGCGCCGAGTGCCTATGCGAAAACATGTGGTGTAGAGGATGTGGATTTAATGGACATTGAAAAGTCATTGAATGAGTTAAAAGCATCTTCTTTCGATTATGATATTTATATCACATTGGTCGATGAATTTCATAATGAAAAGACAATCGATGAATTAGGACAATGGATTCAAGGTGTACACCATGTTGTGTTACAGCCTTTTAAAGATTGTCAAACAACTATCGATCATTCTTTGCACAGTCCAAATTTTGATCAGATTTTAAAATATAAGACAATATTAGAACAATATGTAAAACATGTAGAGATAAGGGGGAATCAAACATGATAGAAGTCGAAAAAAGGGATGGGTCCATAGTTGATTTTGATCCATCAAAAATCTTTTCTGCGATCTCAAAAGCCTTTGATTCTTTACATATGGAAAAAGATGATGCGATCATCAACTTGTTGGTATTGCGTGCTACGGCAGATTTTCAAGCGAAGATCAAAGAGAATCGAATCAGTGTCGAAATGATTCAGGACAGTGTTGAAAAAACGTTGTCAGAATCTGGGTATTATCCCGTTGCGAAAACGTATATTTTGTATCGTAAACAAAGGGAAAATGTACGTAAGATTCAATCGACAGCCAATGAATATATTCATTTAGTGAATTCATATTTGCATAATAATGTACCTTTAGAAGATGAAAACTCATTGGCTACCTATTCTGTGGGTGGCTTAATTCTTTCCAATTCAGGTATGATCACATCAAATTATTGGTTAAGTGAAGTATATGATGCGCAAATTACCAATGCCCATAAAAATGGAGATCTATATATTCATAATATTCATATGTTGACAGGATGTAGTGCTGGATGGTCTTTAGAAGATTTGATTTTACATGGTCTTCCTTCTGTGAATAAAATGATTTCTTCTTTACCAGCCAAACACTTGAGTACATTATGTAATCAGATGGTGAACTTTTTGGGTATTATGCAAAATGAATGGGCAAGCGCACAATCTTTAGCTCATTTTGATACGTTATTAGTGCCTTTTATCCATAAGGATAAATTGTCAAAAAAGATGGTATATGATTGTTTAGAAAGCTTTATTTATGGAATAAATATCCCTTCTAGATGGGGAACTCAAGCTCCTTTTAGTCAGATTACTTTGGATTGGAATATTCCAAAAGAATTTTTAAACAGAAAGGCGATCGTAGCGGTTTGGAAGAAGATTTTACATATGCAGATTGTCAAGTTGAAATGAAAATCTTGCATGATGCACTTTTTGAAGTTTTGAATAAAGGTGATATATCGGGTCGTGGTTTTCAATTTCCTATTGTTGCTCTTTATCTACATGAAAACTTTGATTGGATGCAAGAAGAAGAGTTATTTAAAGTTTGTGCAAAATATGGAACGCCTTATTTTTTAACCCAAGAAAAGCAGGATGTAGAGGGGTATTTTGGATATAAACCTTTATGTGGCAGTATGGGTGTTGTCACTTTAAATCTCGTTCGATTGGCTTATTTATCCAGTTCAAAAGATGATTTCTTTAAGCGTTTAGATAGCTTGAGTGATGTAGCTATACGTTCTTTTGAAGTGAAAAGGCAAGTCTTAAATCAATTGTTAGAAGCGGGACTCTATCCATACACAAAAGCTTATATATCTGATTTTAATGATTATTATGGAACTTTAGGTGTCGTAGGCATGAATGAGGCTTGTCTGAATGCGAAGTGGCTACAGAAAGATTTAATGGATATGCATGCACAGAAGTTGCACAAGAGGTTTTAAATTTTTTAAATCAAAAGATTTCAAACCAAGCGCAAAAGTTAAATTTAGAGGCAACGCCTGCAGAAAGTGTTTGTACGCATTTTGCGAAAATGGATAAAGAGAAGTATCCGGAAATTCAAAGTTTTGGATACTATACGAATTCAACGCATTTAGATGTTGCCAGTACAGATGATGTATTTGAGGCTTTGCGTATACAACAAAAAGTACAAACTCTTTATAGTGGAGCTACTTCTTTTCCGGTTTTTATGGATCATGGCATTGAGAATTGGAAAATGGCGGCGCTGTTGGTAAAAACAATCTATGAAAACTACAACATACCTGTCTTTACAATTACGCCAACCTATTCGGTTTGTGCAGATCATGGGTATGTATTTGGAAAACAAGATGTTTGTCCAATATGTCAAAAACCATTAGAAATCTATTCAAGAGTATCGGGTTATTATCGTAATCTTGAGGATTGGAATGAGGGCAAACAAAAAGAGTTTTCAAGAAGAAAGACATATTCGATTTAAGGAGCTAACTATGAGAGAAACAATTGGATTTATTGGAGCTGGAAACATGGGTGGTGCCATGATTGAAGGGATTGCCAAAACTAAATTATTTAATACGATTTGGGTGTGTGATCATCACCAGGAAAATTTGGATCGTTTACATGAAAAGTATGGTGTTAAAACTTCTTTAGATGAAAAAACAGTCGCTTTAAATAGTGATGTATTGGTTTGAGTGTTAAGCCTAAACATTATCCCAGTAAATACAATCTGCATCAGTATCTGACATCCTTCTCCTACCGCTTCTACGCAGCCCGTGACACGTTCATCCGACACCGGCTGGATCATGGCAGCCGCAAGCTTATAAAGAAGAGCTGTTCCCGCAGTCTGGACTAACGGTATGACACATAAGGCAATACAGATCACCGCTCCTGCCATCCCGATTCCATTCTTTACCAGTACTGCCGTTCCAAGCGCCACCTCCGTCATTCCACCCAGAAGATTACCTATTCCCGGGATTGCCTCTGCACCTTTCAGTACGGTGCTTCTTTTCACCGTATCGATCGCAGGACTGATCATTCCCTGGATCAGGTTCGCACCGATGACACACGCAAGTGCTGTCTTAAGCGTCCAGCGGATGACAATTTCCAGGAATTCCGATAATTTCTCCAACATATCTTCCGGTCCCAGAAAATTCAGGATACGGATGATCATATATACTCTCACCATCGGCAGCAGTACATTTCCGATTATGATCTCAACCGCATAGATTAAAAACAGAACAAGATTGTAAAATGCCACCCCGGTCACACTTCCCTTCGCCACCGCAACCGCCAGAAAATAAACCGGATAGAATACTCCCATAAAAGCAGTGATATTCCGTATCCCGGATTCCACCCACTTAAGAACCACATCAAAAGCAGCGACCGTCAGTGCCGCCAATAACATGTAAATCATATAGAATCCGACACTTGCCACCTGTCGGTTCTGAAGGGTACCTGCAAACTGATTCATGAATGCTGCAATCATTGCAATCAGCAAAATATGTATCAAATTCTTTTTGCCCGTCTGAAGCAGATAAAACATCTGCTCCCTGACGAATTCTGAAAGAAGCTTTGCAGATGCCTTCAGATTTCCGGTTAAGATTTCCGATATTACTTCTTTAAATATGATCCGTTTTTCAGGGAACAAAGACTGTAAGGAATCGTCAATTTCGCCGTATTCAAATTCTGAGAGGATGCTTTCTTTTATTTTCTGTTGTTCCTGTTCTGGATCCGCCGCATAACAATATGTAACTCCGATATGCCCCACTACCGGAAACAATAGCAAAAAATATCAAAACACACCCGATATAAACGCCCGTTATTTTTTTATTAAAGCCGGAGGATGATGAGCAGGTAGAGCATCAAAATGGCCAGGACGCCATCAGACCGAGTTCCTCGCCCAGAGAGGCGTAGATGAAATCGGAGTTCGCAAACGTAACGAGCGAAGGATGGCCTTGGCCGAGACCGGTGCCGAGCATGCCGCCTGATGCCAGGCCGAAAATGCCGGTGACCAGCTGCCAGGAGCCGCCGGGGGTCTTGTTGTATTGCTCGTTGCTGAACGGGTGCAGCCAGGCATCGACTCGCTGACCCACGTGGCTGAACATGCCTGCGGCCAGCACGGCACCCGCGGCGAACGCGATCAGACCGATGATGATCCAGCTTTTACGGCCGGTGGCCGTGTACAGCATGGCCACGAACATGGCGAAGAACATAAGCGAGGTGCCCAGATCATGCTGCATGATGAGCACGCCCATCGAGGCGATCCACACCACGATGATCGGGCCGAGATCCTTGATACGCGGCAGCTGCAGACCGAGCATCTTCTTACCGCCCACGGCCAGCTGGTCGCGATGGTCGAACAGGTAGGCGGCGAAGAAGAACGCAAGGAACAGCTTGGCGAACTCGCCCGGCTGGAACTGGCCCAGTCCCGGAATCCTGATCCAAATGCGCGCGCCGTTCACTTCCTGACCGACAAACGGCAGCATCGGGGCGAGCAGCAGCACCAAGCCCACCACCATCGACACGTAGGAGAAGCGCCGCAGCACGCGGTAGTCCTTCAGGAAGATGATGAGCAGCGCGGAAAGCACGATGGCGATGCACAGCCAGATCAGCTGACGTTGGGCAACCGCCCAACCTTCGCTCTGGTCAATGCGAGCGATCATGGTCACGCCGGTGGCGGTCAGCAGTAGCACGCAAGGCAGAATCGACTGGCTGGCGTACGGCTGGAAGCGCACAATCAGCCCCCACAGCACCAGAAACAGCACTACGGCCAATGCCAGCATGCCGGCGTATTGCATAGGGAATTCGCCGGCGGTGCGCTGGAACATCTGGATGAACGCCAACGCACTGATTGCCATGGCAATCAGCAACAAAGAAATCTGACGTAGACGGGTAACGATCATTGAGAATCTCCCGTGGCCGCGTTGTCGGCCGCTCCGATACCGGATTTATCCGAGGAATCGGATGAGCTTGACGAACCGGACTTGTCTGACGAGGAGCCGGACTGGCTGGACGAATCCTCGGTGCTGTCCTTGGAATCGCTCTGGGAGCTGTCTTTGGAACTGTCCGGGGAATTGGACGCCTCGGCCTTCTTGGCGGCGTCGGCTTCCTGCTGCTTGGCCAGTTTGCACATTTCGGTGCGGATAATACCCACATGCGACTGCGCTTCGTCCAACGAACCGACTGTGATGCCTTGGCTCAGCTGGTCACGCCATGTCTGAGGCAGGTCCGCGGTGGCGATATTGGTGGTCTGCACTTCGTGCGAAAGCTCAAGTCCAAAGAGATTGGTCGGCACGCCACGATAAATGGCCACGGTGCCGTTGCTATCTCCCACGTAGTAGTGCGTCTGGCTCCACGTGTACGCGCCCCAGCCAGCGCCGGCCAATGCCAGCACGGCAAGAATGCAGGTAATAATCACCGCAAGCTTATTGCGGCGCTTCTTGGTGCGCGTGGCCTTCTTCTGCTCGACCTGCTCATCGCGGATGGCTTTGGCCACATCCGGGTCGTTGGGGTCGGCGGACAGGCGCCCATCCGGCTTTTGCACCACCGGAATCTCACCGGTATCGGGATTGGCTCGTTCACCGGTCTCCTCGCGGACGGTGGACGCTGCACACGCGTGTGGACGACGGTTTGGCCGTGGTTTGCGCGGTCTCCGCCTCGTGCGCGCTGGCGGGCTGAATCAATGCTGCGGCGCGCTGGGCGGGGGAATCATCCTCACGCAGTGCGGGCGCGGTAGCCACCGGCTCGTTGACGATGTCGCAATCGGCTCAAGATTACGGCTGGCGGCACCGCCGACCAACGGCGTTTGGTGCGGCAGATCGAACGCATCGGCATCCAACGCCAACGTGGCATCCGCAATAACGGCCGTGACATTATCGGTGCTGCCCGCCCGCAGTGCCATCTGCACCAGACGCTGCGCGCATTCGCCCTGATCGGACAGCGTGGTCATCGTCTCTTCGATGGTGGAATCTTCCAGCACACCGCACAGACCGTCCGAGCACAGCAGCCAACGGTCGGCGGGGTGGGCTCGGCGAATCGAAATATCCGGGCGCGGGTCAATGTCAAAGTCGCCAAGCACGCGCATCACGACGTTGCGCTGCGGGTGGTTCTTGGCTTCGGACGGGGTGATACGACCGGTGTTGATGAGGTGCTGCACGTAGCTGTGGTCGCACGTGATGCGGCTCAGGTGTCCGTCGCGCAGCAGGTAGGCGCGCGAATCGCCGATATGGGCGATGACCCAGTAGCCGGCCACCAATGCCACTGCGGTAACGGTGGTGCCCATGCCGGCAAGCTTGCGTTCGCGCTTGGCCTTGCCGACGATGGCGTCATGCGCGGCCATAACGGAGGTTCCCATCATGCGGGAGATCGTCTCGACGTTGCCACCGGTGTCATCCTGCTCGATGTGGGCCAGCGACCGGATGGCGATGGAGGATGCCGTATCGCCGCCGGCGTGACCGCCCATGCCGTCGCACATGGCGATGAGATGCTCGCCGGCGAAGGAGGAATCCTGATTGTTCGCGCGCACGGTGCCCACATCGGACACCGTGGTGGAATACAGGAACAGCGGTTGTGAAGCGGCGGATTTTGGCATGCGGCTACCTCAGTTCGAAGGTGGTGGCGCCGATGCGCACAGGAATACGAGCGGGCAGAATGGTGGGGCGGTTGATGCGCTGCTGGTTGACCACGGTGCCATTGGTGGAGTTCAGGTCTTCAATGGCCCTTTTCGAACTCGCCCTTATCCAGCATCAGATCTCCACTGAGAAGTTCCAGGGTCATTTCTTTACACAAAAGCTGATCGGCAGCAAGATCCCCGTCGGAAAGCTGAAGCTCCGCTTCGGAAAGCTGTGCCTTCTCCGGAATATAAAGAACCACCGTATTCAATGCATCTTTCTTTTCTGTCAGATCCGCATGTGTAGAGAATATCCCCAGATCATAGGTTATATAATAACTTCCACTGCCGCCTGCAGGCTCCTCAAGCGTGAGCTCTCCATCCTTATCCTTCCAGGTCAGAGGATTTTTCCTCCCGTTTTTCTCAAGCTTATATTCCATATAATAATGGTCATCATCTGAGGTACGGATATCCAGATCAAAATCCTCAAAATCCACATTCAGCTTCGTAAAATCATCAATCTGTTCTTTTTTCATTACTGTAAGATTTTTACGACTGGAAGAATTTCCTCCGGATACATACATATGATCTGAAGTATATGTGAAATCTTTTCCCCCTGCAAAATATCCTGCTGTGGAAAGAACAACTCCCGCTACACAGAGTGCTGTACCTGTCATCAGCACTGTTTTTGCAATCTTATTCATTTTTATGCACCTTCTTTCTTGCAAGTCTGTTAACCAGACGGCCGATTCCCATTGCACACCATTTACATATATATATGGTAAGTACTCCAACGAGGATTCCCGCACCTGCCATCAGAAATCCACTGCCGACCATCATGCAGGCTGCTGCCAGAGATCTTGCGATCAATGTCACGCCGAAACCTGTGAGCACGATACCTCCGGCAATTGCTGATACACCTGTAACTGCCATGGAAAAGATCACTGCTGCGATGACAATCACCACTGCTGCCAGTACTGCAAGGCCTGCAAACAGCAGCGCAATGCTCACCGGCGATGCACAGATCACCAGAAATGCGAGAAGAATGATCTTTCCGGGGGAACGCTTCTTTCCTGCGGATGTACTGTACCCTGTTGTACTCAGGTTTCCTGAATCTGTCCGGCTATGTGCATGGGAGCTCTCTCCGTAATATGAACCTGCTGCCGGCAAAGCTGCTGTTTTTTCCTCGGTGATGTCTTTACTGTCACCAACACTCTCCTGTAAAAGGTTCAGAAGCAGTTCCCTTGCCGCCTCTTTAGGCTGTCCCAGTTCTTCCATAACCTGCTGTTCATTCTCAGGTCCAGCCTCATCGAAGTATTCCGAAAAATACTCAATGGCATTGTCATAATCTTCTTTTGGAAGCCGCTTCAGATATTTCTTCAGCTGCTCCATATACTCTTTTCTTGTCATTTTCGAAGTCTCCCTTCCACAATATCGTCTATAGTATCGCGGTATTCTCTCCACTCTTTCCTCAAATATTCCAGCTGCTTCCGTCCGTCTTCTGTGATGGAATAATATTTACGTTTCCGTCCCTGAAATTCCTCTGAATAAGTTGTCAGATAACCATCCGTCTCCAGTCTGCGAAGGATCGGATACAATGTGGATTCCTTGATAGAAGCTACCATCTTCACTGTCTGGCTGATCTCATATCCGTAAGAATCCTGCTGCTCTACAACAGAAAGGATCAGGCATTCCGTCAGCACTGCAGACACCGGATAATAATACATAGGCACACCTCTTTATATAATTATTTTATATATAAAATTTTTA
>ENA-OQHY01000809-OQHY01000809.1-human-gut-metagenome-genome-assembly--contig:-NODE-809-length-15956-cov-2.166656_pt1 | contig 15956 bp, 12 predicted proteins | sample MGYA00242570_ERZ504733 | MGnify/ENA primary metagenome ERZ504733 (study PRJEB26092, sample SAMD00036219) | human gut metagenome | host: Homo sapiens | study: EMG produced TPA metagenomics assembly of...
GCATTACTGCTGTAATAATCAGGAAGACAACCGTAATAAGACGAATGCTAACGTAAATGAAAGAGCACTTAGGGAAATCTATCTGAAGGGATTTGAAATTGCGGTGAAAGAATCGCATCCGGGAGCTGTGATGAGCAGCTATAATAAGGTAAATGGCAAATACGTCAACAACAGCTATCGTCTGCTGACACAGGTACTGAGGAATGAATGGGGATTTGATGGTTTCGTTATGACTGACTGGTTCGCAACCGGAAGAAAATACGGTGATCCGGCACATGCGATTGCATCAGGCAACGACCTGATTATGCCAGGCAGTTCCGGAACCGTAGATGACATCGTAAAAGCAGTTTCCAAAGGTATTATTCTGGAAGAAGATGTAAAAAGGAGTGCGGCCAACGTGTTGAAAGGAATCATCAGCAGCCGTATATACCAGGGATATTTAAGGAAGCAGAGAGAAAGCGGAGTATAATCAGTAAACAGATACACACTATATTCACAAAAGTTGACTTCGAACGAAGTGAGAGGAGAAACTTGGGAATATAGTGTGTATCTGTTTGCGTCCGGGGAAAAACAATATTTTTGTTCAACAGTTAAACTTTAATTCATCAAATAAACATATTTTTTCCACATACTTTTCAAATAGCCCCCTTATATTGTTAACAGATTGAGTTTAACAGGAGGAAGGAAATTTGATAGAAGTAAAGAATCTTACCAAACGTTATGGTAACCATCTGGCGGTAGATCATCTGAACTTCACCGTAGAATCCGGTAAAATCTATGGATTCTTAGGACCAAACGGTGCAGGAAAATCTACGACCATGAACATTATGACTGGTTACCTGGGAGCTACAGAGGGACAGGTGCTGATCGATGGACACGACATTTTAAAGGAACCGGAAGAAGCTAAGAAGAATATCGGTTATCTGCCGGAAATTCCGCCGTTATATATGGAAATGACGGTGCGGGAATATCTGGAATTCGCTGCAGAATTAAAAGGAATTAAAAAAGACAAAAGAGAGCCGCAGATAGAAGAAGTTATAAGACTTGCAAAGCTGAGAGACGTAGAAAACCGGCTGATCCAGAACCTGTCAAAAGGTTATAAGCAGAGAGTCGGACTTGCACAGGCAGTTCTGGGATTCCCGGAGATCATTATCCTGGATGAGCCGACAGTAGGCCTTGACCCGAAGCAGATCATCGAAATCCGTGAACTGATCAGGAAGCTTGCGAAGAAACATACCGTGATCTTAAGTTCTCACATTCTTGCGGAAGTAAGGGAAGTCTGTGATTATATCATGATCATATCCGAAGGGAAGCTGGTCGCCAGTGATACGACCGAGAATCTGGAGAATATGATGAGTGGCAAAGGTCAGATCGAGGTGGAAGCAAAGGCTTCCAGGGATGAGATGGATCATATTATCCGCCGGACAGGAAAGATTAAAGAAGTAAATACCGCACCAGTGCGAGCGGCATTACAACTGCGCAGATTATAGCAAAAGGCGGGGAAGATATCAGAGAAGAGTTATTCCTTGCATTTTCCCATGCAGATGTACCGATGCTTACCCTGAATCAGAGTAAGACAACACTGGAAGAGATATTCCTGGAGCTGACACAAGGGTCAGGCAATAGAATGATAAAGGAGGAGAAGTAAGATGAGAGCCATCTATAAAAGAGAGTTAAGATCCTATTTTCATTCTATGATAGGATATGTATTTATCGCTTTTCTGGTAGCTTATACGGGAATCTATTTCCTGGCGTATAACCTGAACTATGGATATCCGTATTTTTCTTATGTATTGTCAGGGATTCTGTTTGTATACCTGGTAGCAATTCCGATTCTGACGATGCGCTGCTTTGCAGAAGATAAGAAGAATAAGACGGATCAGATGTTACTGACAGCACCGGTCAGCCTGTTCGAGATCGTGCTTGGAAAATATCTTGCAATGGTAACGATCACGGCTGTACCGTGTGTGATCTATCTGATCTTTCCACTGATCATTAAAGCGCAGGGGACGGCATACATTAAGGTAGACTATTTGGCAATCCTTGTGTTCTTCTTACTCGGATGCGTATATATTTCCATTGGAATGTTTGTCTCTTCATTGACAGAAAGTGTGATCATTGCGGCAATCGGCGCATTCGGTATCCTGCTTCTGACTTATCTCTGGAGCGGCATCCTGAACTTTATCCCTTCGGCAGCATGGGCAAATGCATTGGCAGTTGCGGTGTTGTTGACGCTGGTCGTACTTGCAGTCTGGAATATGACGAAAAATGTCGTGATCAGCGGGGTACTGGAGCTGATCGTACTGGCAGGAACACTGATTACTTACTTTGTAAAGAAAACAGTGTTTGAAAGTCTGCTTTCCACAGTACTTGGCAAACTGGAACTGACAGAAGTATTTTCCAATATTGCCGATAACCATCTTCTGGATGTGAGCGGGATTATATTGTACCTGTCACTGATCGTCTTGTTCTTCTTTTTGACGATGCAGATGATTCAGAAGAGACGTTGGAGTTAGGAGGAGCATAATGTTAGAAAAAATCAAGAAGTCATTCCGGAGTGCATCATCAAAACGGAAGTTACAGTGTGGGAATGATCGCACTTGTGATCTGCATGGTGATCGTTGTCAATCTGATCGCAGGTCAGCTTCCGGAGAATGTTAAGAGCATAGATATCAGTGATAACAACATTTACGGAGTATCAAAGACTAGTAAAAAGGTATTGAACAAACTGGATAAAAAAGTAACATTTAAAATCTATGCAGAAAAAGATTCGACAGATACAAGGATCAAATCATTTATCAAGAAATATACGGCATTGTCTGATAAGATCAGTGTAACATGGATCGATCCGGTCCTGCATCCGGCAGCACTTACGAAAGCAGGAGTAGAGAAAGATACGATCGTAATCTCCTGCAAAGATACCGGAAAAACGAAATCTGTTTCTTTTGATGATATTTTAGTTTCGGATTCTTATTCCTACTATACGACAGGAAGCAGTTCTGCATCTGAATTCGACGGAGAAGGTCAGTTTACAAGTGCGATCAATTCGGTTACAAGTGAACAGACAGAGAAGATGTATTATACAACAGGACACGGAGAAGCAGCATTTTCAGATTCTGTGACAAAACTGTTCAGTAAGAATAATCTGACGACAGATGAAGTGAATCTGATGATGACAGGTGAAATTCCTGATGATTGTGATCTGTTATTCATGGATGCTCCATCAAAAGACATTTCCGATGATGAGAAAACATTACTTCTGAATTACCTGAAAAAGGGCGGAAAGGTATTTATCATTCTTGGAGATCCTGAGGATGAGACACCGAATCTGGATGAAGTGCTGAAAGAATATGGTATGCAGGAAGCGGACGGTTACATCGCAGATATGCAGAGAAGCTACCAGGGCAACTATTATTATATTTTCCCGGAGATCACAGCAACAGACGATCTGGCCAATAATCTGGAATCCGAGATGGTTCTGATGATCAATGCACATGGTCTGACTACAACAGATCCGGCAAGAGATACGATCACAACAACGGCGTTTATGCAGACATCAGATAATTCCTATGCAGTGACAGAGGATAAGCAGGAAGAGGGAACCTATACATTAGGAGCGGTTGCGACTGAGCAGATTACATCTGATGATTCATCCGACAGCAGCTCATCCCAAACCAGCCGTCTGACGGTAATTTCTTCAGAAGCATGATCAATTCACAGATTACAGATACTTACACAACACTGGAGAACCTGGATCTGTTCATGAATGCGGTGACAGCTAACTTTGACAAGACAAAAAATATAGCAATCAAGGCGAAGAGCTGGAGGTAAGCAACAATACGATGCAGCATGCGGGAATCATCAGCATCCTGACAATCTTCGGAATTCCGCTTGTAATCCTGATCTATGGATTCATGCGCTGGTGGAAGAGAAGAAAAGTGTAAATTAAGAAGATTTATGGACAGAAAAGGGGAAATTTGATGAAACAGAAAAAGGCAATGCTCATCATGGTGATTGTGCTTGCGGTCTTGCTTGCGCTGTACGGAGGATTAAAAGCCTGGGACGGTCACAGTGAGAAGCAGAAGAAGGCAAAAGAGGACAAAGAAAAAGTCAGCCTGGTAGATGTAAAGAGTCTGAAGTCATTTGCCTATGAAAGCGGCGGAAGCAAGATGAGCTTTACCAAAAATGATGGCGAATGGGTATACGATGAGGATGACGGGGTACGTCTGAATCAGAGTACGATCAAGAGCACGGCAAAAGAGATTACTGGACTGACAGCGGTCCGCAAGCTGAGTGATCCGGATGAAAAAGCAGATTATGGACTGGACAGTTCGGATTACACCGTTACCTACACGGCAAAGGATGGAACCAAAGGAACGATTGAAATCGGCGATGCAGCAGGAGACAATTATTATGCGATGATCCAGGATTCGGATGCAGTATATACCATTTCAAGTACGTTGGTATCGGATCTGGTATTCGATCTGTCATCCCTGACGGAGAACGACACACTGCCATCGATCAGCAGTGGTAATCTGAAGAAGGTCGAAGTTACACAAAATGGAGAGACCACGACTTATAAGAAAAAGAAGCAACGCAGTGAACTTGCCGGTGGCTGGGGAACCATCTCGCTTACCCAGTGTGCAGACTATAATGTCAAAGATCTTGCAAAATATGGTCTGGATGAAGCAAACCGGATCACGGTGACGGCAACTTATAAAGACAGTACTTCCGGAGATAAGAAGACCTGTACCGTTTATATTGGGAATGAAAATGGTGATAACCGCTATGTACAGCTCAAAGATTCCAATATGGTATATGAGGTTGGAAGTTCGATCGTAGAAAATATGATGTCGGTAGATAAATAAAACATATCGATAGAAAGAAAAAAGACGGGAGCGGCACAGAAAATGTGTCTTCCGCCTTTTTCTGATTTTTGAGAAAAATGACGAAAAGTTTTCACATAATATACAATACATTTATTGCCTGAAAGTATAAAAAATGGTATATTATTAATAGGTTTGTTGTGAAAATATACAAAAAACCCGGAAAAGAAATAGGTAGGAGTGATAAAAAATGTATCAGGAAGAATACAAACGCTGGCTTGCAGCAGATCTTGAAGATGCAGATCTGAAGCCGGAATTGTCAAAAATTGAGGGAAACGATGATGAAATTAAGGAACGTTTTGCTGTAGCACTGAAATTCGGAACAGCCGGACTTCGCGGTGTGCTTGGAGCAGGAACGAACCGTATGAATATTTATGTAGTACGTCAGGCTACACAGGGACTGGCTAACTGGGTAAAAACACAGGGGGGAACACAGACTGTAGCGATCAGTTATGACAGCCGTTTAAAGAGCGATGTATTTGCCAAGACAGCAGCCGGTGTACTCGCAGCGAACGGAATCAAAGTCAGAATTTACGATGCACTGATGCCGGTACCGGCACTTTCCTTTGCAACACGTTATTATAACTGTAATGCAGGTATTATGGTAACAGCTTCTCATAACCCTGCAAAATACAATGGATACAAAGCATACGGACCGGACGGATGCCAGATGACAGACGATGCGGCCGCAATCGTATACGAGGAGATTCAGAAGACAGACGTTCTGACCGGAGCAAAATATATGTCATTTGCAGAAGGTGTAGAAGAAGGATTGATCAGATTTGTAGGAGATGACTGTAAGAGAGCACTTTATGATGCGATCGAATCCCGTCAGGTTCGTCCGGGACTGTGTAAGACAGCCGGATTAAAACTGGTATACAGCCCATTAAATGGATCAGGTCTTGTTCCTGTAACACAGGTATTAAAAGATATCGGAATCACAGATATCACAATCGTTCCGGAACAGGAATATCCAAATGGATACTTTACAACATGCAGCTATCCAAACCCAGAGATTTTTGAGGCACTGGAGCTTGGACTGAACCTTGCAAAAGAGTCAGATGCAGACCTTATGCTTGCAACTGACCCAGATGCAGACCGTGTAGGTATCGCTATGAAGTGCCCGGATGGATCTTATGAATTAGTAAGCGGTAACGAAGTCGGAGTACTTCTTCTGGATTACATATGTGCAGGACGTATCGAGAAAGGTACAATGCCTGAAAAAGCAGTAGCAGTCAAATCTCTCGTATCTACACCACTTGCTGATGCAGTAGCAGCTCATTACGGAGTAGAATTAAGAAACGTACTGACAGGATTCAAATGGATCGGAGACCAGATCGCACAGTTAGAGGCAGCAGGCGAAGTAGACAGATTCATCTTTGGATTTGAGGAAAGCTACGGATACCTTGCAGGACCATATGTACGTGACAAAGATGCCGTTATCGCATCTATGCTGATCTGTGAGATGGCAGCTTACTACAGAAGTATCGGAAGCTCTCTGAAACAGAGACTGGAAGAGATTTATGCAGAGTACGGACGTTACCTCAACAAGATCGACAGCTTTGAATTCCCTGGACTCAGTGGAATGGACAAGATGTCTGGAATCATGCAGAACCTGCGTGAGAATGCACCGGCAGAGATTGCTGGATACAAGGTAACAGAAGTAACAGATTATACTAAGACAGAAGAAACAGGACTTCCTGCAGCAAATGTATTAGTTTATAAACTGGAGAATAACGAGACCGTGATTGTTCGCCCATCAGGTACAGAGCCTAAGATCAAGATTTACTACACAACACTTGGTAAAGATCTTGCTGAGGCACAGGCTGAGAAGGACAAACTTGCTGAGGCAGTGAAGCCGATTATGGCATAGGAGTTTTTAAATTTAAAAATAAGTGTACAGTTCTTTTGGAAAAAGGATTGTACACTTATTTTTTATACCAGAGTATGCAGTTAATTATTAATATTATTCTTTTTTTCGGAAAGTCTTTCTTTTAATCGCTGTCGTCTTGTCGGGCGGGTAAATGCAACTCTCTGTGCCGTAAAAATTGAATTGTTAAAGTTAAAGATAAAGGACACAAAGCATACCACAGAGAAGAAAGGAAGCATTGAATATCCAAAACTTTCCACACCGACCAGAATCGCAGCAAGCAGTGTATTGGATCCACTACAGAACACAGAGGCGAATCCAAGCGCAGCACCGAACATCGGATCAAATCCAAATACCGGTCCCAGGACATATCCTAAGCAGGAACCGATGGAAAACAGAGGTGCAACTTCACCGCCGATGAATCCGGAGGAAAGTGTCAGAATCGTAAGAGCCATCTTAAGAATCCAGTCATAAGCATATATATCGTCTGTAATACCGTCAAAGCACAGAGCAACCAGATTAGAGCCGGTTCCGGAGTATCTTCCCTGATGAAAGACCATCATAAGAACTGCGATAACAGCCCCCATGATCAGAACCTTTTTTACAGGCGAAGAAAAACGAAAGGCGAATTTCAAACGCAGATATCGGAGAATCAGTGCAAATAAAGAACCAACGATACCGAAGCACAGTCCCATAGCTGCCAGTTTTAAAAGAAAAACGGCGTTGTACGTAGAAGGATGATAGTTCAGGGTTTCCAGTATATTAATATGAAATTTCCGAAGTCCGAGCGCTCGTGATGTAAATGCTGCACTGATGGAAGCTACTGTTGCTGGGATCAAAGCATGATATTCCAGCTTTCCGGCAACCAATACCTCCAGTGCAAAAAAGATTGCAGCAAGCGGAGTACAGAAAAGTCCGGAAAATCCGGCAGCCATACCAGTGATCAGGAACATTTTCCGGCTGTTTTCGATATCAATAGTCTTATCGACCAGACGCCCAACGTTGTTGGAAACAGCAGCCCCGATCTGTACGGCAACGCCTTCTCGTCCTGCACTTCCGCCGAACAGATGCGTTGTCCAGGTTCCGATCACGGCAAGCGGCACCATGCGGATCGGAAGCTTATTGTTCTTACCAAGTCCTACATGGAATACCATCTTCATGCCGTTCGCGACAGATTTACCGAACTGGTGATAGATGAACCAGACGAACACCCCGCCAAGAGGCAGGAACCAGATCAGATACCAGAAGTATTTCGTCCGGATAGCGGTACAGGCATTAAGCCCCAGCCCGAATGCTGCATCGATGATTCCGACGAGAACACCGATGACTACTCCGGCAATAGCCAGGATAAAAGTATCTTTATAGTATTTGTAAATGTGTTTGAACAAAGCTTTAATCATAATAACCCCCAAAGATAAATTCTCTCGTATTTATTATAACTTGTATGGCGGAATCTGCAAGCAAATATATTTTTTACTCGACAATTTATATACTGTGTGATACAATCGGGTTAAGCATTATAATTCTATATTTTCATTGGCATATACGCCCTATCAAGAACTTATGCATTTCGCATTCTATGAATTTTCAATGCTTGTAACCCAGAGAGATTTTATACAGGCAGAGAGGAATTGTAGATTCATGCTAATGTACAGATAATAAAGGATAGTGCTGAAATGGAGGCAGAGTTTATGAAAGCAGAGGAAAGGGAATCATATTGTCAGCAGCTATTTGAAAAATATAATATAGTATAAATTTTACGAGGAAACTAAGATGACATTAGAAGAAGTAAGAAATGAAATTGATGAAATAGATACAAATATGAAGCCATTGTTTTTAAGAAGAATGCAATGTGGAAAACATGTTGCAGAAATAAAAGGACAGAACGGAGGAGATGTATTTGTTCTCGAAAGAGAACTTGAAATCATTGAAAAAAGAGCCACGGATGTAGATCCGGAGATTCAGGAAGAATATAAAACATTCCTGAGACATTTAATGAGCCTTTGCAGAAAATATGAATATGAATTATTACCAGAGATGCAGGAAAAAGTTATGACGGCAGCTCTGGCGGCAGCAGGACTGACAGCTGAGACCGAACATACACAGGTAAAGATTGGATTTACCTGCCAAAAGAGACAAGTGATCTGAACCTGTTCGTGAACATGACAAAGTTAAATGGAATCCAGATTGATGCTATGAATCTGATGACAGAAATGGAATTCAGAAAGTAACCATGACACTGGATGGTAAGATCACGGATGCGGGAATGAGGTGTCTGTTGTGCCAGATAGGGAAAGAGGCAGAGGAGTTCCGGATTTTAGAATTGTTTGGGATTTAATTTATTAACATCCGCAGCCAGTCACGAGAATTGAAGGAAACAATAGATAAGGATTATTGTGAATGTGGAATGCCAATAGAAAACAAAAGTATAAATGTATTTCGCGCAAGCAGAAACAGGAAAAAACATCCCGTAACAATCAATGTTTCGACATGATTTACGCATTTACGAATAAATAAATTCACTATGATTATGCATACATTCACGAGCATGAAAAGTTCCAATATGCCGAGTACCGGCAAGCTGTACAGTTGAAATATCTCCATCAGTATAGTTATACAGATGGAGATAATAAGAGCAAACCACAAATAGTACTTTTGTTTTTGGTCATAATAGTTCCTCCCACATAGAAAGACTAAACTATAGTTACATTATATTTAGTAAATAATACCATAACAAGTCTTAAATGAAAAGCAAGAAAGGCATTTTACATAAAATTAGAAATACCCTCTTGCAATCTGGAAAAACATGTGCTAACATTTAAAACAAATTTTAGTATAGTAAAGCGATGAAAGAGACTCTGGACTCTGGAACCTGACAGGAATGTGGTGTCACCGACTGAGAGCACTGCTTGGGGAATGAGGACAATAGGGAACACTCTGGAGCAGACCAGCTGAACAAGTAAATATGGTAAAGTTGAATAAAAGTAGGTTGGTACGTAGACTGCACGTTACGCACGAAAAGAGGAATCTTAGAAAGCACTATACAGCTTTGAGATTCAATGCGGGTGGTACCGCGGATAACGATGATGATATCCGTCCCGGGATACAAGTATGTATTCCAGGGCGGATTTTTATGTTTATAACCGTTATTCGTCCCGGGAAGAAAAGGAGGAAAAGAACATGGAGTATTTAACAGGTGTAAAGCCAAAAGAGACAAAAGAAATCAGTGAATTACTGGAACAGGCAGAAGCAGGAGCAAAGGTAAAAGTCAACGGAGCAGTGCATACGATCCGTGATATGGGAACTGTTGCATTTGTGATCTTAAGAAAAAGAGAAGGTCTGCTTCAGTGTGTCTATGAAGAAGGCAGTGCTGATTTTGAATTGAAAGACATGAAAGAAGCAGCAACAGTCGAAGTTGAAGGCATCTTGGAAGAGAATGAAAAAGCACCGAACGGAATTGAGATCCGTATGGAGAGTGTAAAAATCTTAAGTGAGCCGGAAGACGAGATGATGCCGCTTGCAATTTCCAAATGGAAACTGAACACATCTCTGGAAGCAAAACTGAACTATCGTTCCATTTCCCTTAGAAATATCCGGGAGCGTGCCAAATTCAGAATTCAGGAAGGACTTACAAGAGCATTCAGAGATTTCCTTTACAGCCAGGAATTTACGGAGATCCATACACCGAAGATCGGAGCGAAAGGAGCCGAGGGAGGAGCCAACATTTTCAAACTGGAATATTTCCACAGACCGGCAGTGCTGGCGCAGAGTCCACAGTTCTATAAGCAGATGATGGTCGGCGTATTTGACAGAGTATTCGAGACAGCGCCGGTATTCAGAGCAGAGAAACATAACACAAAGCGTCACCTGAACGAATATACCAGTCTTGATTTTGAAATGGGATATATTGATGGATTTGAAGACATCATGGCAATGGAGACAGGATTCCTCCAGTATGCGATGGAATTGCTGAAAAAAGATTATGCAAGAGAGTTAAAAGTATTGGGTGTTGAACTTCCTGATGTGAGTCAGATTCCGGCAGTGAAATTTGCAGATATCAAAGAAATCGTTGCAGAGAAATACAATCACAAGATGAGAAATCCATTCGACCTTGAGCCAGAGGAAGAAGTGCTGATCGGACGTTATGCGAAAGAAGAGTGGGGAAGTGATTTTGTATTTGTCACACATTATCCTTCTAAGAAACGTCCGTTCTATGCAATGGATGATCCGGAAGATCCAAGATATACACTAAGCTTTGACCTTCTGTTCAGAGGATTGGAAATCACGACAGGCGGACAGCGTATTCATGATTACAAGATGTTGACAGATAAGATTACTGCAAGAGGAATGACAGAAGAAGGAATGGAACAGTATCTTGCAACATTTAAGCATGGAATGCCGCCACACGGGGGACTTGGAATCGGACTGGAACGTCTGACGATGCAGTTATTAGGAGAAGATAACGTAAGAGAGACTACATTATTCCCAAGAGATTTAAGCAGACTGGAACCATAGTGGGAAGTAAGGTATAATAGATATGATACTGGTGATAACATGTCATGAGAGGGAAATCATATGTTTGGAAAAAGATGTAGTTTATGTGGAGGAAAGTTAAACAGTAGTGGAATCTGTACGGAATGTGGGCTTGATAACAGCAAGTCGGATAAGAATTACCGGATCAACCGGAGTGACTGTGACGGAATGCCGCTTACACATGTACATGAGGAGAAGGAAAAATACAGACCGGACAGGAAAGCAGATCACAGGGAAATAAATCACAAAGAGACAAATCATAAAAAAAGAGATTACGGAAAACAAGTCTATCGTATGAATGAGTCTGATATGACCGGGAAAAACGGAGAAAGCATGTGCAGACTCCGGATATTACAAACCGGAGAAGACCATTGAAAATAGTGATTCTGGCAATTATCGTGATTGCAGTTTTGGGTAATCTCTATGAGGAACATAAGTACGATATAGAATATGCAATTGGAGATGCAGTTCAAGGTGTATTTCAGGATACGGTGGATCAAAAGACAAATGATACGGATGAAACAGACTATGATCATTATCAGTATGTGACTCGGGAAATCCCGAAAGAGGGAGAACGTGCAGACTATGAACTTACTTCCGGCAATTATGTGGCAGGTGTGGAGATCCCGGAGGGAATCTATACAGTGACACCGCAAGATGACTATGACACCGTGCAGATCGATGATCCTGAGAACAGCATCTATCTGTATGAATATACCGAGGGCAAGAAAGACAAGATTAAGGATATCCGTCTTTATAAAGGAGCGCATCTTACATTAAATTGTAGGACAACAGTAAAACTGCATACCGATAATGCACAGGATGTAGAGGCAATGGAAACGGCCGGACAGAGTAATCCGCTCACAGAATCAGTGGATATCAAAGGTCAGAAAACGTTGACGGCTGGAAGAGATCTCGAACCGGGAATATATGATCTCAGCCGTGTATCAGGGGCTGGAAATGTGGATGTAATCATTTATTCAGACGAACAGGAAGAAATAAATTCATGGAGCCAGTGTCTGTCGGAAGATGGAATAGACGGAGAGACATTCCATTATCTGGTAATTCCGGAAAATGCAACAATGGAAGTGTCAGAAGACTTGAAAATAAGGCTTACACCGTCAGAACAGATTGCATCAACAGATTATTATGGCTTTTATAACAGATAAGTTTACTGAATATAAAGTATAGGGGAATTGATAACATCAGGAAAGAAGGAGCAGAAAGATGGCAAACAAAATATCAGATGAGACCATAGAATACGTTGGTATTCTTGCAAAACTGGAATTATCCGGTCAGGAAAAAGAAGATGCCAAAGCAGATATGGAAAAAATGTTAGATTATATAGATACTTTAAATGAACTGGATACGGATGGAATCGAGCCAATGTCACATGTATTTCCGGTGAAGAATGTATTCCGGGAAGATGTCGTGACAAATGGAGACGGCAGTGCGGAGACACTGGCGAATGCACCGTTGGAAAAAGACCAGAGCTTCAAAGTACCAAAGACGATCGGATAGGAGGAAAACGGTTATGGATATTACAAGTCTTACAGCAGTAGAGCTTGGAAAGAAGATCAAAGCAAAAGAAATATCTGTTGTGGAAGCCGTGAAAGCCTCCATTGCACAGATTGAAAAAGTAGAAAAAGATGTAAACAGTTTTGTGACGTTGGATAAAGAGGGCGCATTAAAACGTGCAGAAGAAGTACAGAAATTAATTGATGACGGAAAACTGACAGGGCCATTGGCAGGTGTGCCGGTAGCAATCAAAGATAACATGTGTACGCAAGGAATGCTCACAACCTGTAGTTCGAAGATCCTTGGAAACTTCCGGCCGATGTTCACGGCAGAAGCAGTCAAGAATCTGGAAGAAGCAGGAGCTGTGATTCTGGGTAAGACAAACATGGATGAATTTGCCATGGGAAGTACAACCGAGACTTCTTATTACGGACCGACAAAGAATCCATGGAACTTAGAGCATGTTCCGGGAGGATCTTCAGGAGGAAGTTGTGCAGCGGTTGCAGCAGAAGAAGCACCATATGCACTTGGATCTGACACAGGCGGTCCATCCGTCAGCCAAGTTCTTTCTGCGGTGTAGTCGGAATCAAACCAACATATGGAACGGTATCTCGTTACGGACTGATCGCTTATGGTTCTTCCCTGGATCAGATCGGGCCGGTTGCGAAAGATGTGACGGACTGTGCAACAATCTTAGAGACGATTGCATCCTATGATCCAAAGGACAGTACATCGATCAAACGCGACAGCTATGATTTTACATCTGCACTGGTAGATGATGTGAAGGGCATGAGAATCGGTATCCCGAAAGATTATTTTGGAGATGGACTGGACGCTGAGGTGAAAGAAAATATTTTACAGGCAGTGAAAGTACTGGAAGAAAAAGGTGCGGTTGTAGAAGAATTTGACTTAAGTCTTGTAAAATATGCGATCCCTGCATATTATGTCATTGCATCAGCTGAGGCAAGCTCCAACCTTGCCAGATTCGATGGTGTGAAATATGGTTACCGTACAGAAGAATATGAAGGCCTTCACAATATGTATAAGAAATCCCGTTCTGAAGGTTTCGGACCGGAAGTAAAGAGAAGAATCATGCTTGGTTCATTTGTTCTGAGCTCCGGATATTATGACGCATACTATCTGAAAGCACTGAAAACAAAAGCGTTAATTAAGAAAGCATTTGATAAAGCGTTTGAAAAATATGATGTGATCGTGGCTCCGGCGGCTCCGACAACGGCACCGGAACTTGGAAAGAGCTTAAGTGACCCGATCAAGATGTATCTGGGAGATATTTACACGATTTCCGTCAACCTGGCAGGACTTCCGGGAATCACAATCCCGGTAGGAAAGGATTCCAAAGGACTTCCGGTAGGTATGCAGCTGATTGGAAATTGTTTCGAAGAAAATAAAATCATTCAGACCGCATATACATTTGAACAGACGAAAGTATATGAAGCACCAGAACTTGCAAAGGAGGACAGATAGTCATGGCAAAACAATATGAGACAGTCATTGGACTTGAGGTCCATGTAGAGCTTGCAACAAAGACGAAGATCTTCTGCGGATGCAGCACTGCATTCGGAGGAGCACCCAATACACATACATGCCCGGTTTGTACTGGTATGCCTGGATCACTTCCGGTATTAAATAAACAAGTTGTAGAATATGCAATGGGAATCGGCCTTGCAACACATTGCGATATTACAAGAGTGTGCAAATTCGACCGTAAGAACTATTTTTATCCGGATAACCCGCAGAACTACCAGATTTCACAGCTTTATCAGCCAATCGCCAGAAACGGCTATGTGGAGATTGCAGTAGGAGATACAAAGAAAAAAGTCCGTATCCATGAAATGCATATGGAGGAAGATGCCGGAAAGCTGGTACATGATGAATGGGATGACACATCTCTGGTAGACTTTAACCGAAGCGGTGTGCCGCTTGTAGAGATCGTATCCGAGCCGGATATGCGTTCATCGGAAGAAGTCATTGCATATCTGGAGAAATTAAGAACGATTATCCAGTATCTGGGAGCATCTGATTGTAAGCTCCAGGAAGGTTCGATGAGAGCGGATGTCAACTTATCCGTAAGAGAAGTGGGAACTCAGGAATTCGGAACCAGAACTGAGATGAAGAACCTGAACTCGTTCAAGGCAATCGCAAGAGCCATTGAAGGAGAGAGAGAACGTCAGATCGAACTCATCGAAGAGGGAAAATCCGTTATCCAGGAGACGAGACGATGGGATGACAATAAAGAATCATCTCATGCCATGCGTTCCAAAGAGGATGCACAGGATTATCGTTATTTCCCGGAACCGGATCTTGTACCAATCGTGATCGATGATGAGTGGATCGAAAAGATCAAAGAAAAACAGCCGGAATTCCGCGATGAAAAACTGGGACGTTATAAAAAAGAATTCGATATCCCGCAGTATGATGCAGAAATACTCACAGAATCCAAACACATGGCGGATATCTTTGAAGAGACGACGGCAATCTGTGGGAAACCGAAGAAAGTATCCAACTGGCTGATGGTAGAAACCATGCGTCTGTTAAAAGAACACAGCATGGAACCGGAAGATATCAGCTTCTCACCGGCTAATCTTGCAAAACTGATCGGGCTTACAGAGGACGGAACCATTAACAGTTCCGTTGCAAAAGAAGTATTCGAACAGGTATTTGAAAAGAATGTAGATCCGGAAAGTTACGTAGAAGAGCATGGATTAAAGACAGTTAATGATGAAGGTGCACTGGAAGAAGTGTTAAAAGAAGTCATTGCAAAGAATCCAAAAGCAATCGCCGATTACAAAGGCGGTAAAGAAAAAGCCCTCGGAGCACTGGTCGGACAGACGATGAAAGCAATGAAAGGAAAGGCAAATCCCGGAATGGTGAATGAGAAATTGCGGGAGATGCTAAATTAAATTGGGATTTAATTTAGAAGGCATGACTACCCGGACCTGCATAAAAAGTAGGAAGCCGTTCCTGTTCAGGTTCCGTCGGTGGGAAATTACTAAAGCGCAATATGCTAAAAACGGGCTTCCGAAATTGCAACTCGCCATTCGGCTCAAACAGGCAAATTTCGAAAACCCAACGCATAATTTGACGCTTAACTATTTCCAACACCTTCTTCACATTCACTGGAACGGCTT
>ENA-OQHY01000810-OQHY01000810.1-human-gut-metagenome-genome-assembly--contig:-NODE-810-length-15916-cov-1.734815_pt1 | contig 15916 bp, 29 predicted proteins | sample MGYA00242570_ERZ504733 | MGnify/ENA primary metagenome ERZ504733 (study PRJEB26092, sample SAMD00036219) | human gut metagenome | host: Homo sapiens | study: EMG produced TPA metagenomics assembly of...
CAACGGTCCAAGTGGCGCAAAAATGTACGGAAATTACTAAAGAAAAGAAGTTCGTAAAGAATGGGAAATGGCACATAAAGAATACCAGATCACATATGTATGGGGATTTGATATGGATGAACGGCGCAGAGCCGAACGCATCTGTGAAGCTATGCCGGAATTCAAACATGAGTTTCCATTGATTGAAAAAAATCTGACGAAACAGGATGCTCATGCGATCACAGCACGATTACATGTTAAGCGTCCTGTCACATATGATATGGGATTTCAGAATAACAATTGTATTGGATGTGTCAAGGGAGCATGTGGTACTGGAATCAGATCCGCAAATATTTCCCGGAAGTATTCCAGACAATGGCCGAATTGGAAAGAGAAATCGGTCATAGTTGTATCAACGGTGTCTTCCTCGATGAATTAGATCCGGAACGCGGGCGAAAAGAGGATGAAATATCCTTTGACTGCGGTATTTTCTGTCATTTATTTTTCTTGGAAAACCAGGAAGGCAAAAAAGACGAACCGACAAAAGAGGAGTAATTACGGGTATTTGTAAAATCGGATAGGCAGCAACCTGTCCGATTTTATTTTTTTATGCATCCTTCACTCTTTATTTAGAACAATTATCACAGAAGAATGGAGGGATAAAAAATATCTGTGCTGTTCAATAAAATCAAGGAGAATCCAATAATGAAAAAATATTTAGAAAATGATGATGACGTAGAAATTTTAGAAACATGGAAAGACTTAAAAGAATATCTTACATTTCGGGCAAAACATGATGAATGGGTACAGCATTTATCAATGAACTTGCTGCCATTGGTATTCCAAACCATCCTTTATTTTTCCAGACAAACTGCACAAATCTGTCCGTACAGAAAAACGGCTACCGGCTTGATGTCAAAGATATCGACTATGAGGATCCAGAAAATTTAAGCTGTATTGAAGATACAGGACTTTTCTTAGTGTTTCCATACAAAGATTCCATGGCCGTATATCCAACAAGACGGATTGCTTATCCATCCATCTGTAAGCGTGGCGATGATGATTCAATGGTAATGGCCCGGTTTGATCCAAAAGCCAACAAGCAGGTCCTGCCAATCAACGAAAAAGCAGATCGTCTGACAAGAGACTTCAACTTTTTTCAGATAACTGCAAAATTTTACTCCGAGACGGAAAGGTAAGTGCTGTTCTTTCAAAGGAATACGTTATCCTTCCTGCTGACAAAATGATATCTATCCTGGAGAACCAGTTAAAACAGGACCATCCAGATTTTACTTTCAACCGTGGTCAGGTCAGCCACGAATATCTGATGGTAGAATATCTGATGAATGACGAGGAAATGGAACAGTCATTCCGCCTGAAATTAAACGATGCCGGTGCTGATATCTCTGAATTAAAAGCAGGCATACGTTTCTCCACATCCGACATTGGTGCGAGCAAAGTGTATGCGTCTGTATTTTATGATGCTGATGGCGTCCGTACTACATGCAATTCCGGAATAGCCCTTGAACATAAGGGTGAAGCTTCGCCGCAATCATATGCAGAAAGCTGCAAGCAGCTTGGCATGGTTTTTAAGGAGTCCGAAGAACTCATTGAAAAACTTGGAAATATGAATATTTCAGATGTTGCCGGAGTCGTACAGGAAATCAGAGAAAATTACAGCATTTTCCCGAAAGGAATCTCCGAAAAAGTGGAAGCGGAGCTTCGGATCCAGTACCCAGGCGGCGGTACGGCCATTGATGTCTATCTGGCACTTAACGATATCATTCAGAGATATTCCGAAGAAAATAAAATTTCTCCAACCAGATATCTGAATCTGTCAGAACAGGTAGCAAAATTAATGCATCTGCCATTTGAAAGAATCGATCAGGGTGAAGAGTGGAAAAAAATATAATTTATCTGAATAATTGAACAAACAGATTTCAAAAAAGGAACTATTACAAAAGTTGATGAATCATCTTCTGGAGCAATAGTTTCTTTTTATTTTTACCTATAAATTTCATACTATTTACAGAACGTAATCAATGAAGAGAAGGAGTGAAAAAAAATATTTCAACACGTTCGAATATGATTATCGGAGGAATTATTTATGATACAGGATTGTTATATTGAAGAAATCAAGGATATTGTCAAAGAGAAAAAGTTGCACATGTCAGAACAAGAATTATATTTTGCTGAAAGAGAAATGCAAAAGAACATTATAGAATACAACATGAAGATATATGCAGCTGCCTTGAGTGCAATTGAAAGAGTAACTACTTATCACTTTCCGGAATTGCATCCAGAAGAAAAAGAACAGCTTACAATAGCAACAATTCTTTCGGAAATCCGTGAATGTTTGAGTTCTTCAAATTATATTTCACATTTTAGATCTGCAAATTCGGTAGATTCTATTGTACTGAAAATGAAAAATGGACAGGAATATGTCCTTTCAATCAGAGAAAACAAGTAATTTTACAGGAGGAAATTTAGATGTTCGGATATAGCATTAAAGAAGTTTTGGAAGATAACTCAATGGATATATACATGATCATGGAGGCTCTGGATACTCAGAAGATTCACTGGTATTTGAAACGCAAAGGATCAAATAAATTAACAGATGCGTGCTATGCAGTCAGGAATCCGAATTGCGATAATTATCTTTGGTTCGCTACTTTTAGAGATTATTTAAAGGGACGGAAAATCATCAGAAATCATAAAAAGGAAATGGCAAAATTGAAAAAGTGGCTGCAGGAAGAAATTCAGAATGGGAACCTGACATCTGACTGCTCCGTGTCACCGAATGATTGCGAGAATGAAGATTATTGGGGAGCCGGCTTTGCCTGGTATAAAAGTTACGGCGTGGAATATAATTTCTGCGTTGATGGTGAAGAGAATGCCAGTGCCATATACTTGATGAGATATAATTCGGAAATAGATGACATGGAAACTGATCACGATAAATATATTCATTACGAAATTAATTTCGAAGAAAAAGACTGGAAGGAACGGTTCCTGGAAAAAATGGGAATGGTTACTTCTCAATTGATTATTCTGAAGAGTGTACGTGCTAGAAAAGTTAGAAAATCTATAAAAATGGCTGAGAGAAATCCCGGCCATTTTGTATTATATGTATTCTTTCACACTATTTATAAGTGCAAATGATTGATGAAAGGGAGGGAAAATAATTATCACTGCACAAAAAATAAGGAGAATTACTGCTGATGGACGAAAAATTTATGAAGGTATTAAGGGAGCAGCAAGAGATACAGCAAAAAGCTGCCCGGATTCTACATGATACTGAAAAAATGAAAGAAGAAGTACAGAACAAATTAGAATCGTTAAAAAGAAAAGTGGAGAATGATTTTAAGAATATTGGAGAGTTCCTAAAAGAAGCTAACGTTCAATTTGCAACTTATGAATACATATTTCAGGAAGATGATTGTAAAAGAATCCAAATAAATGAACAAAAATATCAGACATGCATTTATGTTGTGGTCAATAAACACAAAATATATCTTGGTCCGAAGTAAAGCAAGAAGACGAAAGCTGTTTTCATTTTTCATTATAAAACCGGGAATATGCGGCCTGGGATAAGTTGTACGGATTCTATCACGACCAATTGTTCCATGTACATTTGTACGCATTGGAAGTCCATTTACACATTCATCCAAAATAATTTAATAAAAACCGTCCAAAAAAATAATCAAACAATACTGCAGAAAACTCTGAATAAACGAGATATCGTTTACCGTAAGCTAGAAGAACTAAACCATACACAATAGGAGGCTATTATGGCAACATGTATAACGAAAGCACGATCAAATTATTTTTCAGTAACTGATGTCCCTGCATTTCTTACTATGATGCAGAAATGGGAAAAGGACTTCGGCATTAGGATAATGAAGAAAAGAATTGATGAGGATCAAACCGTATATGCATTCAGTTACGAAACAACGAGCGTCAATATCAACGGTGCTCTTTGTTATCTCCAGAAGTTTTTGCCAGAATGGGAAGCGGTTATCATTCAGGAAATTGCTTACGAGCAGTCGTTAAACGGCATGATGAGATATGTGATTGGAAAAGCAATAATTATTACATACAATACCACCGACACCTTGGACCTTTCCATGCTTGCATTACAAAGAACCCGTAAAATACTTGCAAACGCAAACTTTGACGCAATGATGAATTATTAAAAAGGAGAAATTTTATGTTATCAATTCAGCACATTTTACACAGCTTATACACCTATGATATGACCTATTTACATCGTTACGGCGCATCTGTCGTATATCCGGATGCATCCGTGCTTATACCAACGGCAGTCGAAAATACAGCCATTTTGAACATGTTTTTCGAGACAAATATTATTATATGGTCTTTCCATTATCGATGGATGCTCCAAGAAAGATCATTGAAGAGCATATAAAAGAAGTAAAAGAAGAAATCGAAGCAGAAATCCCATCCGAATTTCAATCCGAAATTTTGAAGCCATGTGCTATAGGTGAGGATACCAGTTTGACTTTGTTCTGCAAGACAAATACAGATCTTCCGGAGAAAATGTATACAGGAATTGTAACACATTTAAAGCAGGATATTGCTTTTGATAAGTTCATTCGGATGCACATTGACTGTTCAAAAAAGCTTCGAGACAAATTCGTTTTCCAGGAAAGAAAAATGGATGGAAACGGTGTCCGCCGGCTTATTACAGAAATAGAGCAGTATGGCATCTACGCATTGGCATTTTTGATTTTCAAAGAAAAAGGAATCTTATGCAATCAGTCATGCTTTCCGAGAGGATCAAGCCAATTCTTGATAGAGATTATTCTGCCGATCTTCAGATACAACTTCATAATTATGAAAATAAGTATAACAAAGATTGAGACAGTTATATCACCAATCAGGATTGGTCGCATCTGGATGATGGTCCCATTACTTTTAGTGAATACAAAAACTTTTACGATGACTTATCGGAATATATAACTGAATTTCAGGCAACTCCGTTTTATTCGACATCGGAACAGAAACAGGATATGGATCTTTTTATCCAGAAATTAGAATGCATTAACTATGCTTTATATGGCACAGATAAACTCTCAATGTCAGATTCGATCGTCGAACTCATGGCAAAAGAATATATGTCATTTTGTGATTCCATTCGCAACACTCAGATGTATTTTGAGGGAATCAATCAGACTGCAGAAGCAACCATGCAGTTTTTAGTATACCTTGCATCTAAATATACACAGAATAAGAATTTATTAAGCAGGGGTGTGGATGAAGAAAAATTGTATATTGTTTCTCAAGAACTTTCCGTAATCAATCAACATGCATATCGAGCAAAAATTACAGAGCTTCGGAATCTTATGCGAAGCAAAGAACCTGGATATATTGATTTTCATATGTTTTCGGAAACATCACCAAAAGAATACCTTGATGTGATAAGAGTTACAACCGGATGCTATGGATCTAATGAAAGTGTATACTTCCTAAATCTGGTACGGTTATGCGCTTATACGAAAAAAGAAATTAAGAAAGTCATCCTCTCTACAAAGAGTTATACGGAAAAGGATTTGGTTGATCTTCCTACTATCATTGATCAGTGGAAGAACGAATATCGTTCTGACCGGTCATTAGCATGGCCAACCTTATAAATGCAGTAGAAAAGCAGCTGGGATAAGATCCAGCTGTTTTTTTATTTCTATTCCTTTCTTTCATTCTATAAATAGAACGAATTTTCATGATGAAAGGAGGATATGAATCTAAATATCGTTCAAATTTATAAGAAAGGAACTTCAATGATAGGAAACAGTGAAACATGTGCAGCATGCAAATGCAAAAGGCATTGTGAAGATTTTGTAATGCCAAACAGCACCCGTTGCAAATGTAACTTTATGGATTATCTCCGCAGGAAACGCTGGAGAAGAATCCGGAGGATTTTCAGATGAAAAAAGAACAAAATCATCAAACAAAAAGGAGTTCCAGACATCGGAAACATCTTCGACAGGTCATAGCCGAGATGGATGCAGACAGGGACTCAGATATAAAGCAGTGGGAAAATGAACTGCTTTACGAACAATACCATGAATAAAGGAGAAAACAGTATGAACAAAGTAATTTTAATGGGAAGATTAACGAGAGATCCAGAGGTAAGATATTCACAGGGAGAGAATGCTTCTGCAATTGCGAGATATACATTAGCTGTAGACCGCAGATTCAGACGTAACAATGATGGAGAGCAGAGTGCAGATTTTATCAATTGTGTTGCATTTGGAAGAGCTGCTGAATTTGCTGAGAAATATTTCCGCCAGGGACTGAAAGTTATCGTAACAGGCCGTATCCAGACTGGAAGCTACACCAACAAAGATGGTCAGAAGTATATACAACGGATGTTTCATCGAAGAACAGGAATTTGCTGAAAGCAAGAGCAATCAGGAAAATAATTCTTCCTCTGCAGCTTCGATTGCGAAACCGACACCAAATCCGAATCCAAGTGCTCCTGATGACAATGGCTTTATGAATATCCCGGATGGATTAGATGAGGAATTACCATTTAACTAGGAGAATCTTTATGGACGAATTAATGAGAATCGCAAAAAGAAACATCACTTACAGCTGATCAGCTGATTCAGGAGGCAGAATGTGTAGAAGAATATGGAGAATGGCAGCATATACTTCTTCTCGGTTATTCTGCGGATATGCTTCGAAATGCAGCTGAGAAAATACAATAAACTTGAACGATAAAAAATAGGATTGATGAGACATAAATAACGTCACATTGATCCTATTTTTGTTATCACGAAGATATTAAAATGTACGTTATCTTCTTCACAATCAATCACTAATTTTTATCTGCATATAAAGGCAGGAGAATTCCTGTTTTTTTGTTTTGCCGTCAGTAATACACACTACTTACAGAGAAATCAAGCAGAAGAAAGGAGAGACAAATTTTATCTGCATATCTCAAATAAATCTACGATAGGAGTATTACTTATGACTGAGAAAAAAGAATTGATCCAGCAATTAAAAGAAACCGATCCAGATACCTATAAAAAATATAGGCTGGAATATATGAAATCTCTGTTCGATTTAAAGAAATTCCAGTTCCTGTTCTTGAAGAACAATCAATCTAGGACATGGACGGAAGACTATATGAAAAAGCTTTTAAGTAAGCGGAACGATTTATTATTCGACCTGTCTGAAATCTATCACGCCTCGCTTTCAGCAATCTACAATGATGAATTTTTTAAAGACAACTATTATTCGTTGGACGAATTTCTCCTTAAAGAAAAAGCAGACAGGGACTATCTTAAAGAATTATCAATAAGCGATCTTTCTAAAGCTGTACAGATGAAATATTCAAAGATCTGCCCAATTTATTTCTTAAATCAGGCAGAAAAAATATCATTTGATGTTTTAAACAACGTATATCAAAATATTCCAGATTATTTAATCCCTAAAAATTGCAAATATTTTGAGCGAGCTTCAGCAGAAGAAATTTTGGCTTTGATTCGTGCAAATCCTTTTAGTCTGCAAAGTATTCCAGATCATTTAATAACTAAACAATATGTATATCACTATTTAGGCTAATGATAGCAAATGAACGAGATGAATATATTGATCAATACGTAAAAATCCCAATGCGTTTTCGGGACCAGAATTTTTATGAGTCATACTGTATCGTTAACGGATATAATTATATGCTGGTTCCACCAGAAAAATTTGATACTTACGTATCTGAGAAATTAATCCGATATACAATTACAACACAGAAATCCTATGTTGGATTTCTGCATTTGGCTCATGCATTATCTATCAGAAATTATCAGGTCCCAGAAGATATCTGGCTGCAATTATGCTACCATCATTTTGCCTGTATGGTTTATGTGCCCAAAGAATTGAAGACAGAGCAGTTCTTTGACAAATTAATGGCTATGGAAGGATTCCATTTTCCATGTTTGAGCCGGAAATGACGGATGCGCAGCTGATTACCTGTTTAGAGAACAGCCGACATATCGACAGTGATAAAATTAAAAAAGCAAGGAAAGTCTGGACAGCGGAACTCTTGGAAGCCATTGCAGCAAATTGTACGTATCCATTAAAAATCATTCCAAAGAAATATGTTACACTGGAACTTGTTAAAATCGGATTAAAAAATGAACGGCATTACTTATCCGATGTTCCAAAGGATTATCTCTCAAAAGAATTATGCATTTATGCCTATATCCATCATCATTCCGGACAATGGAGGTAATTCCCGACGAATTCAAAACTCCTGATTTCTATGCGGAGATCATAAAACATGGTGAATTTTATCCAAAAGAATATTCCAAATGAATATTTGACAGAAGAAGCGTTGATACGATATGTATCCAGTAACAAGTGCTATGGATTAGATGATATACCGGATCCATGGAAGACAAACCCGTTAGTAATGAAAACTTTTTCGGATTATCATATTGACCGTTATGTTTATCCCGATGAAGAACACAGTGAAAGAGCATGTGAAAGAGCCGAAAAATCGGAAAACGCTCATTGGAATATATTCTTTCCAAATGTGAAATCCAGCCATCCAAATATGTCTGGGATGTCATTTGTAATTCACGAACCGGAATTCATGCAATTAAAAATCCAACAAGAGAAATGTGGCGGGCATCCATTCAGGAATTTCCGGAAAACATACTGGAAGCACCAGAATGGTTCCTGCAGACAGATTCTTTAACGATTGTTTCCACATCAGCAAAACACATTGATGAGAAAAAGAAAATCGAAGAAAAACTGGAACGGGCTGCCGAACAATGCAGTCTGGATAATCAGATGTCTATTTTTGATTTATTTCCTGATTTCTGATATGCAGAAAAATACAGTTCTACTTTATGTAGGGCTGTATTTTTATTTTGTCCAGAATCACGGCTTCATTATTTTTTCTGACATTCTATTAATAGAGTAGATAAAGAAAGGAGCTGTCTAAGCTTGAAAGAAATCATAACAGCCATTGCAGCATCTGATACAAAAACAATTCTTCATGTTGTGCATTATAAGCCGGAACATGAAGTCATTGGTGTAATTCAGGTTCTGCATGGTATGACGGAACACATAGGCAGATATAAAGAATTTGCCAAATTTTTACCGATAAAGGATATGCTGTTATAGGACATGACATGATCGGGTATGGTAAAACAAAATCTTATGGAATGAAAGAAACTTATCTGGAGCATTGGGAAGATGCTGTGACGGACATCGAATCCATAAGAAAATTTATACAAGAAAATATCCGGATATTCCAATTTATCAATTAGGTATCGGTATGGGTGCATATTTTGGAATGGCACACCAAATTCAATATCCGGAGCGTTACTATAAGCGCATCTATATTGGAGCCGGTCGTAAAAACAAATTTTTATTAAAATTATCATCGTTGTACTTTGATTTGAAAAGATTAAGGAAAAGACAGCAGATCCCTGTCCCTTCCGATCAAATTCTAAATATTTTTGAAAAATATTATCCAGAAAATGGTGATTTTTCCTGGAGGTATCGTTCCAATTCCTGCAGGGAAAATATATGGACGATCCATTAGTGAATTTTCAAACAACAGAAGGGACTATTGCTGAAATTCTTAAGGTCATGCAGTTTGTATATGCTGCGGATCTGCGAAAAGTATTAACGCCTGTTATGTTCATAACCGGTGAGGAAGATCCGGAAGAACATTTCGGTAAAGATACCATTCTTTAAATCAGGATTACCGTGATGCCGAAGTCCCGGTTACATTGAAGATTATTGCCGGATACAGACATGATATTCTACATGATGCATGTGCTGAAAATGTTTTTGATGATATTTATCGGTTCATACAGGCAGAATCTTAGAGAGGTGGTAAATACAATGACTGCATTAGATCAATTAAAAACTTCTGTTATGAATGATAAAGAAAATCAAGAAAAATATAATATGGAGCGAGACCGATATCAGTTAATGAAATATCTAAAAGAGCTTCGGAAAGCGAAAGGAATCACTCAGAAAGAACTTGCACAAAAGATGGGATATTCACAGCAAGGAATATCCAAGCTGGAACATTATAACAGTAATACAACACTGGACACATTTCTTAGCTATTGTCATTATCTTGGAATTAATGTATTTCAAATAATTCAGGAAACGGAACAGATAAAAAAGTGAGGTACATAATTATGGCAAAAACAGCACAAGTAACCGGACAAATGGAATTAAACTTTACGGAACAGAAATTCCCAAAGAAGAGAAGTATCACCAAAAAATCTGTATCAAAACCCAAAAAAGAAATAAAAAAGCAGATTGCATTTTCATCCGAACATTATGAAAAAGCAACCGAAATCGTAAAGGAAAGAGAAATTATACATCTTGGGACATTAATGCGCTGTCTCCACATCTCTGCAATGGAATCAGATGCAATCATTCAGAAAATGGTAGAAGAGGAACTGATTGGTACAGACCATCGATTAATCTCTGTCAAGAAAGAAGTATGGAACGCAGGCAGATAAGGAGGATAGATATGAAATTAGTAATTGGATTAGCCGTGATATTTGTTTGTATCATTACATATGCATTTTTAGATGCTGCAAAAAAATCCGATAAAAGCTCCGAAGAGTTATGGGACCATCATCTAATGGAAGAAAACAGGAGGAATAAAATTGAGTGAATTATTAACAGATAAAAAAGTGGAGGATATTGATAATTTTTATTCCATCAAACCAGTAACTGCAGCCAATCTATCGAACACACTGAAAATATACCGGAATCTATTTATTACTTGGTATGAATTATCCGGGTTCCATTTTGCTGATATAGAAAAATATCTTACTCATGGAATGATATTTCGTTTCTCATCAGCAATCAAACAATCTGTTTCTATACGCCTTGGTGACAAACAGATTGCTAAACTTATGAATGATATTACTCCGATCAACTTACAGTCTGATTTGGATTTAGACAAAAACCTTTCTCATTATGATTTGCTTAATACAGACCAAAACAGATTAAAAATACGGAAATTATTTCATACATCCTTTCCACAATCAAATCTTCTGACTTTTAATTGCAGCGAAAATGATCAGAATAAGTATGTATTAGAATTTTCTGTATACATTAGTTATGAAGATTTGGAGAACTTATGGGGTAAATTATATCCAAAAGAAGGAATGAGGTGACAGACATGATAAAACTAATTCTTATCATTTTATGCTTTGTTGTAATATCCGGTGGTTTTGTTTGTTTCTGCATTGTAAAAGCAAGCACTCCATATGATAAGGAACAGGATGATTTGGAACAGATTAATGAGGACACACAGGATTGGAATCCAGATCTTATGGATGAAGGAGAAAATACAACAGATACATTTGATGATGTCGTGGAAAAGACAGAAGAAAAATCCAATGAAGATTCTACTTTTGCGGCAGAATCAGATAATGCGGACGAATCCGCAGAAACTACACCGAATGATGATACATCGGATCGAGAAATTCAATGTGCTGCATGTGGAAATATTTCCAAACAGCGTAACTGGTTCTTAAGCCGGATTGGAACACATTATGTAATCTGTCCAAAGTGCGGTACATTACGCTATGTATGCCACAATAACGCTGGATATCGAAAAGAATAAGAATCTTTTAAGCCCCAGAATCATCAGGGGTTATATGGAAAGAAGGATAAAACATGAATAAAATCAAAAAATTGCACAGATATGTTCATGGACTTACAAAAGATGAAAAGCCTTTTTTGTTTTTGGATTTTTTTCCATTTAGAGATAGATGAAACTGGGAAAATTGTAAATGGGGAAGTATCCGTTATGATTGATGGCAAATATGAGGTTGACACCTTGAAATATTTTTTAGAAAGGATCCGACCGGAAACGATCGATTAAGAAATATGAAAAAGAAAATATTACATCTAAGATATAGCTTTCGCCATACATTATCCTATATCATCTATTCAAACCTTAAGAATTTCCTAGACAGAAAATACGGATTAATGAATTATGCCATCGAGTACTGCCCGGTGTGTAAAAAAAGAGAAGTTGTGTATACTACCGGTCAAACAAAGTGTTCGAATTGCAGTACACTCATAACACCATGCGATGCATGTCTAAACTGCACAGATATCTGTCCATACAAATCTGGTGAAATACATAACAGTCCAAGCATCTTGGAACGTCAAATCATACATTTTATATAACTTTAAAGCAGCTTGTCCTTGTGGCAGCTGCTTTTGTTATTGTTTCCTTTTTCGCACACACTATTGACAGAATAACATAACAGAAGAGAGGAGGAACAAAATTTAATCTGATTATGTTTATTCAAATTTTTTACTTAAAGGAGGATTTTCTATGCAAAACTATAGACTGCTTTTTACTGAAAACAACACAAATGACCGCTACCTTATATTATTAAACATTTCAGCATTAAAATGTCCAGATTCTGATACCGTGGCAACTGATCTTCAAGAAATTACTGACCATTTAGCGATTTACCAATCTGGCAAAGAAGGAATCAAAATGGTTTTGGAACATTATAAGAATACTTATCCAGATCTGAATTATACGATCTGCCAGATGGATAATGATTGTATGAAGGAGAAATGCATGAAACAAAAATACGAAGAATTTAGGAAAAAATGTTACGAAAAATATCAGTTAAACTGGATGCTTTCCCATGGATATTCTTTGCAGGATCTAATAGATGCAATGAACGAAAAATACATGAAGATGACAGCCGGGAGTATACAACACCTGGATGTTATTACGAGGATGTACTTGATAATGATGGATTTCATGGAGAGTTATTCCATTATTACGATGCATTCTTGGAAAAAGAATATTTGGATGGAAAATATATGAAATCTATCCTCACCTGGTCAGAATTCCAGACTTGGAGAGACGATGCAGAACAGTATGAGACTTATCCAGATCTTACTGTTGATACAAAGATTGGAAAAATATATGCAAAAACCGTTCCAGGTAGTTTCCCAGGAATTTTGATTGAATGCGAAACCAGTAATACTGCGGGAACACCTGGAGCCTTATTAGAATACGATGAAACGAAAAAGAAAATGATGCTTCGTGTGTATGGAATACAAAATCCCTATGGAAATCCTATCGAGAGCTATGAAATGAGTAAATAAGCAAAATATACGGAAAATCAAAGGAGAATTTATTATGAATGTAACAACAGTATATGAACTTTTTTCAGTTATCATGCAGGAAACTTTTCAACATAATAGTGATTTTCAATCACATATAAAACGAACATTTATCGATTCACGCAGATGCAGGTTGGTAAGGTTAAATATCTCTATATGATTCAGAATTACATCGGGGATTGCGCTTTACATCAGAAAAACGATTCATATAATATGAAAATATCTGATCCGCTAAAACTGTGTGCAATTATTGATACCAATAATCAGAACATTTATTTCATGGATTTCGACTTTAACTGGGGTTTTGTTTTGACACAGGATCAAAGATTGCCGGCACGATCAATGTTGTTCTCAGAATACATAAATAAAACGCTCAAAGATATTCAAAACAATATCATCAAGAAATACATGGATGAACTTGACTTGAGTGGAATAGATTTTACGGATTATATCAAAAGACGATGCATCAAAAAGACACGTGAGTATATTATTTTTTCAAAACTAGATCCATTCACAGAGGAAAATTTATATAAATTCTCAAATTTAAAATTTAGTGGACAGGATGCGGCGGATTTGCTGACTGGATATCTTGATTTAGAGTCCTATATCTATGATCAACTGGATGAATGTTATGAGGATCTTTTGCTACAAAAGCTCGAATATTATACTATTACAAAGTATTTAAAAGATCCGGTTGATTGCGGGGTAATCACCGAAGATGAATTAAAGCTTATTCATGCATTAAATCAGATAAACGATGCAAAATCCGTAAAAGTTATGTGGAATTATCATGGAGTTGAATTCGAAAATAAGATGGAAATAGAAAAAATTCGGTTAAAAATGAATAATTGTAATGACTTTTATCATGAATGGGATTTTCCAACTTCCAGACAGGGAGAAAATATTATTAACTCTCTTAAACAAACATTGTTGAGCGAAAAACAGATCAGAGTAAAGACGGAACATATTTCCGCGATCTACTATCGTGGAAAAGAAATTTTTTCAAAATAAAATCCGTCAAAAGAGCAGACCATATGGCCTGCTTTTTGCTTGTAATGTCTATATATTTTTATTCTCCAGCAGATCACTCACTCTTTTATCAGATGAATTTGTACAGAAGAAAGGAGTGCATAAAATTATCTGTACATCGAAATATATTTTGGAGGATACAAACATGGAAAACGAAAGAAAAATTAAAATTTTAGAGCTTTTTGGAGGCATCGGAGCCCCTCGTAAAGCCTTAGAGAACTTAGGATATAAAATCAAAAGTATCGACTACGTAGAAATCCTGCCGTTTGCAGTGCAGGCATACAACAGTGTCTTTGATAATGACTACGGAGTACAGAATATCGTCGGATGGAATCTGAATCCAGATATTTTGATACACGGAAGTCCCTGTCAAGATTTCAGCAAAAACGGCCGAAATAACATTAACACCGGCCGCTCTATACTTTATGAAGAGACTCTTGCGATCATTGATCATAAACTTCCGGAGCGTCCGAAAGTAATCATATGGGAAAATGTGCCAAACCTTTTATCAGAAGGAAAAAAAGTGAATCACAGAGTCCATCACAATCACTATTTGAAAGAAATGGAACGCATGGGCTATGAAAATTACTATGCCATTCTGGATGCATCTCAGTATGGCATCCCACAGGCACGGCAGCGTCTATATACGGTTAGTATTAGAAAAGACGTATTAAACGGAAGAGAATTCCGTTTTCCAGAACCTGTACCTTTAAAAAAAGATATCCGGTATTATCTTGAAAAAAATCCGGATTCAAAGCTGTGTACCCTTTCAGAAGCGGAAAGAAATTTGTTTTTTCATAATGATGACGGACAGTTATGTGTTCGTGAAGCTACAAAACAGGGCTATAAAGTCATTCAAGATATGGATGTAATCAATGTAGAATTCCCTGGAAGTACAACCAGACGAGGAAGAGTCGGCCATGGCGTATGCAAGACACTCACAACATCGCCAAGACAGGCCATCTACAAGGATGGAGCTTTGCGTTTATTAACCCCAAGAGAACACCTGCGACTGATGGGATTTACAGACAGGGATTATAATCACATGATCTTATCTGGAATTGAAGCAAAACAAGTCAGTTTTCTGGCCGGAAACAGTATCTGTATACCGGTTCTGGAGGCATTATACCATTCATTAGAAGATTTGGATCTTCTGTTATAAATTTCTATGTACAGCAAAAAGCATATCTCTGTAAGGGGTATGCTTTTTTATATGTCCAAACTTCACACATTCTATTTACAGATGAATCTATGCAGAAGAAAGGAGCAATTAAAAATACTGCCCATCAAATTATTATATACGGAGGAAACATTTATGAGTAAACAGACAATGACAATTGAAGAACTGATCAAGGCAGGAAAAATGGAATCAAGTGTTGAATTTCCATTGAAAAGATATGTTGTAGTAAACATTGGATTTATGAATAATGAAGATGTAGAAGAAGAAACACAGCTTACGTTGGGACATGACCCGCTGACAAAGGAAGGAATCAAAGAATTAAAAGAGTTGTTTACTTCTCTTGCGAATGAATTTGATACAAAGCCAAACCGTGTCACTTACATCCACATCGTTGCAACTGCACAAACTGACAAAGAGCTTAAAGCAATGGGCTATTAAATGGAGGTAGCAATATGGGATGGACCGGAATGAAAGCAAAATATTATTACAAAAATGGAATGATAAACCGTAAAAAATGAGTGTGACGAATTGATAGAAGCTTGTCCGGATGATTACAAA
>ENA-OQHY01000811-OQHY01000811.1-human-gut-metagenome-genome-assembly--contig:-NODE-811-length-15876-cov-6.978983_pt1 | contig 15876 bp, 15 predicted proteins | sample MGYA00242570_ERZ504733 | MGnify/ENA primary metagenome ERZ504733 (study PRJEB26092, sample SAMD00036219) | human gut metagenome | host: Homo sapiens | study: EMG produced TPA metagenomics assembly of...
CTATCTGAACTCTCTGCTCTTTATTTGGATAGATCCTTATTTTTACGGCGCGGTTCATTCTTCTCACCCTGGCTTTCTATATACTGCCGTATCGTTTCAATCGTTGCTCCGCCTGCACTGAGCAGACCGAAGATCTGACCCCAGAATGCATCTTTCATGGTCTAACTCCATTATATTTATCATCCTTTTTCTTATATCGACGGATATGTATTTATGAACTAATTGTTCTTTTCAGTATACTACATCAGGGAAGAGAGAACAAGTGTTTCTTTTATACTATAGAGATTTTTTTGAGCAGATATGCTCAGATATGCAATTCATCTCACCACCTGAAGAGGTGGGAGAATTCTTGCTACATTTGTTAAAATGGCTGATCGTATTGTACTGGTTTCTCAATCTTCTCTGCTGTCTGATCATAGCCAGGGCTTTTCACAACATTTCTGTCAGAGAAAAAAAACACGAACTGTTGGTTCAGCAGATGAGCTTTCTTCAGAAACAGCTGGAATATACAACCGAAATGGAACAGGAATATCGATCTGTGCGAAAATGGAATCACGATATGGAAAACCATCTTTTTTCACTGAATTATCTGATCCGCGCAAAAAAATATCATGAGGCAGATGCATATCTGGAAACGATTCTTTCAGAACTTCCGCCGGAAAAGAGGACTTTATGAAACGAGACTTTGTTATTCTTTTTATAGAACTTTTCTGTGTTCAAGCATCTTTTTTCCTGGAAGCTCTGCTGCAGGAATATGTTCTGTTCTGCCAGATAATGCTTCTCTTTTTTCTGGTCCTCACTTACCGCAGGATCTACCTTCTTGCCAGACGATCGCTTAAAAATGCTCAGGAAGAAGAAAAATTTCAGGCTCTTCAAAAACAAGAACAGTTACAGAAAGAACAGGAACAGCTGTTTGTTTCCAGAAAACAAGAGACTCTTGCATTTCAGCAGACTACCATTCAGAAACTACAGACACTTCAGAATTACCTGAAAACCAACGAATATGATAAGATCCAGGACTACCTGCCAGCCATCACCGATGATTTTCAGAGAGAACGTTTCCATCCCATCTGCCAGGACAGCCTGATCAACGCCATCCTTGCGGACAAAAGATTTCTTGCCATGCAGAAAAATATCAAAGTTACCTACGAGGTTCTTCTTCCGGAGAAATCCAATATTCCCTCTTCGGAACTGAGCAGTATATTTTTCAACTTGCTGGATAATGGAATAGAAAGCTGCAACGCTTCCGGTTCTGAAGCACCGTTTATCTCTGTAACATCAAAAATGTCCGCCGGTTTTCTTACTGTCCACATGCAAAACAGCAAAGATCCGGCACGACCATTCAACCACAAAACATCAAAAAGATATCCTCAACCATGGATTCGGCCTGTCCATAATTGAAGATATCTGTGAAAAAAATGATGGCAGCTGTCAGTGGATCGACAATGGGGATACCTTTGATTCAGTTGTTATGCTGAGATACTGATAAGATTCAGCAGAACATACATATCCTTATCTTTCAGTTCCGCTGCATAATGCTCCACACATTTGAAGCCTTTTGAAATATCAAAATGTTTATCAAAATTCAAAACCTCATCAGCTCCAGCTTCTTCTCCCTGGTCAGCTGCTTAATCCGGTACTCCCGGCTCATGGCCTCTTCCCTTGTGGCAAAGCCCTCATAATACACCAGCTTCACCGGCCGCTTGGCCCGGGTATATTTGGCACCTGACTTGCCTTCATTGTGCGCTTTCATCCGCCTGGCAAGGCAGTTTGTCCAGCCGGTGTAGAGCGTGCCGTCCGCACACTGCACGATGTATGTATAGTTCATAGCAGTCTCCTCTTCTGTAAAAAATTTATGCAATACAATGCCAAATGCCAGTACATCTTCAGTAACATCAACCCTGATATTTGCCTTCCTGTAAAACAAATATCTGAACACTTTTCTGGACAGTGTGATCTGTCTTCCGTGATATTTCCTCTCCTGTAAAACAAACATCCAGTCGGCCGCATTCTTTCTATGTAAAGACAGCCACCAGCATTTCTTCAGCAGCCGTCCTTCTATCCTCAAGCAGCCGGCACAATTCATGTATTTCACTTACATCAAAAAAATAAAAGCAGGTCGGGATTCCGGCTGCGGATTTTCCCACCTGCTTTATTATACGGTCATTTCTTATTTCTGTGAATATGGAATTCACTGCATAGCTGCTCTATAGGTATTCATATTCTGATCTTGCTGTATTTCACGATCAATAAGCTCTGCCTACTCCATCACATAATTCTTCAGCACATAAATCTTCCCATCACACTCCACAGCCTCCAACTTCACAGCCTGCTCCTGCGTTTCCGGATAATATCTGGTAGCAAAAACAACCTCTCCGCCATTCACATAAATCTCCACAGCTGTAGTATCCGCAAGAACTCTGATGCTTTCGATCACACCGGACGGAACATGCGCCTTACGTACCTTTCGTCCGGCACCGGCCTTCTCGGAGAGAGTTAAGATCACATCTCCGTCCTGATATTCCAGGAAGAGATTTTCCCCAAGGCTTACTTTACCCTGCTCACCTTTTACCTGAACATCCAGATCAAACGGTCCATTCACCGGAATCTCCGCGCTGGAACCGCTGGCAGAAACGCCAGCCTTTCTCAGCCCGTTCAGTTCTTCCACCGGATACTGATAAAGCATTCCGTTTTTATACGTAACTTCCCTTGGAACAGTCAGGCAATGCTGCCAGCCTTCGCTCTCTGCTGTAGGATTCACATACTCCTCATCTGCATCCGGCATTCCCATCCAGCCAATCAGGATCCGTCTGCCCTTTCCATCCTGGAATGTCTGGGGTGCATAGAAATCAAAGCCGTGGTCCCATTCCCGGAAAGCTTTTTCCTCCGGCTTTCCATCCTTCAGGATAAAGTATCCGGACTGATAGATGTTCTGAAAACGGAACTCTTCTCTGGTCAGTCCCTGGGGAGATACAGAAAGCACCTCCTGTCCCTCAAGAGTGAAAAAATCCGGGCACTCCCACATGTATCCGAATGTCTTCTCCGTAGTAAGCTCACCGTCAAATTTCCAGTTCTTCAGATCTTCGGATCTGTAAAAAAGTACGGCGCCCTGGTCGCTTTTCTGACGGCCGCCAAGGATCATCCGGTACTCTTCCCCCTCCTTCCAGACCTTCGGGTCACGGATGTGGCAGGTGTAATTCTCCGGATAATCCTCACAGGAAACTGCAACTTCCTTTGTTCCGAAATGAAGCCGTCCGCACTCTCCACATGAAGAGTGCTGGACTGCCTTCCGTTATTGATATAATCATAATCTCCATCCATCTTGATGTTTCCTGTGTAGAAAAGATGAAGCTTATCTTTCTCCGCAATGGCAGAGCCTGAGTAAACACCATGACAGTCATAAATGCTGTCCGGCAGAAGCGGAACCCCTTCATATCTCCAGCTGATCATATCTTCACTGGAGTAATGTCCCCAGAATTTCAGTCCACCGTTGGCCTCAAACGGAGAATACTGGAAAAACACATGATATCTTCCCTTGTACCAGCATAATCCGTTCGGGTCATTGAGCCATCCCACAGGCGGCATCAGATGATGGGTCAGACGGTTTGTCTGCATCGTCCTGGCAACTGCTGCCGTTTCCTCAATTTTTCGCACTTCCTCCGCAAGTACCTTGGTCAGAGAACTCATTTTATTTTACCTCCAGTACTTCAAAACCATTATTTACTGTTCCTTCTGCAAGCATTTTTACTTCTTCATAATCATCGGTATTGGTTACGATCAGCGGTGTGGTCACATCATAGCCGGCTGCCTTAATAGCATCCATATCAAAGGTGATCAGTGTCTGGCCTTTTTTGACCACGTCACCGTCCTTTACATGAGCTGTGTAGAATTTACCGCCAAGCTCAACGGTGTCAACGCCGATATGGATCAGCAGCTCCAGACCACTTTCTGTCGCAAGCCCGATGGCATGCTTTGTGTCAAAAATTGTAGAAACCGTAGCATCACAGGGTGCTTTTACTTCACCTTTGGACGGAATCACTGCCATGCCCTTTCCAAGGACTTCGGATGCAAAGGTTGCATCCTTTACTTCTGAAAGCGGGATCGCAGTTCCCTCAAGCGGGCTGTAGAGGGTCTGTGCACCTGTCTCTGAAGTTTTCTCCTGGGCAATTTCTGCCGGAGCATCTGATTTTTTCTCTGCTTCAATATTTTTTTCAGCTGTTTCCTGTACCTCATCCTTATATCCGAACATCCAGGTAAGCACAAAAGCCACACCAAATGCGATGGCAAACATCAGGATATAACCAACTGGATTATTCAGGCACAGCAGGATTCCGAAGATACCGGTAACGCCTGTTCCTGTAGCACCAAGACTGGTGATGGAGGCAAAAAGTGCTCCGCATGCACCACCCAGGCAGCCCATGATAAACGGCTTTCCAAAGCGAAGATTTACACCGAAGATTGCCGGCTCTGTGATTCCCATGCATGCGCTTAAGGCAGAAGGAACAGCCATGGATTTGATCTTCTGATTTCTGGATTTCAGGCCTACAGCAAGAGCTGCACCACCCTGTGCAATGTTAGCTGCAGATGCAAGTGGCAGCCAGTAGGTAACGCCGAATTTGGCCAGCTGTCCAAGGTCAATGATAGTGTACATGTGATGAACACCGGCAACAACAGTCGGTGCATAAAAGGCACCCATGATAAAGCTTCCGATTCCAAATGGCAGTGCGATCAGCCACTGGATCCCATCCAGAAGTCCGTTCTCAACAGCTACGAAGATCGGTCCGATAATGGAAAGTGTAAGATAACCGGTTACAAAAACACTGACAAGTGGTGTTACAAAAAGATCGAACATTGCAGGTACGATCTTATGAAGTCTTTTCTCGATCTGTGCCAGTACCCATACTGCAATGATAACCGGGATCACATGTCCCTGATATCCCACCATGTCAATGGAGTAAAGTCCAAACCATACCTTCTGCGTTGCCTGCACACCCTCTGTTGCAACAGTCCAGGCATTCTGCAGATTTGGATGGATCATGATCATACCGATAACCGCACCCAGATAAGGTTGGCACCGAACACCTTCGCACCACTGTAAGCGATAAGGATCGGCAGAAATGTATACGCTGTGTTACTGAAAAGCTGTGCAAATACATAAATGGAACCATTGGTGTTAATATTCAGGAAGCCGTTGTTTACCATGAAGTTCAGGGCTTCCATGATTCCCATCAAAAATCCGCTGGCTACGATAGCTGGGATGATCGGGACAAAAATGTCTCCCAGTGTCTTGATCAGTCTCTGTATCGGATTAGCTTGGATGCTGCCACCTTCTTAAGCTCATCCTTACTACTCTCTGATATTCCGGCGATCTGGATAAATTCATCATAAACTTTGTTTACAACTCCTGTTCCCAGGATGATCTGCATCTGTCCCTGTGCGAAAAACACGCCCTTCACACCATCGATATTCTCTACATATTCCTTATCCGCCTTGTCATTATCCGCAATGACCAGACGAAGCCTTGTTGCACAGTGCGCCGCGGAAATGATGTTTTCTTTCTTTCCTACATGATCATAGATTTCTTGTGCTGTCTTTCTGTAATCCATGTCCTTCCTCCTTTTCTGCTACTGTTCCCGGACAGTCATCTCTTTCTGCTTTCCCTTTCTTCGGATCAGATCTGTCTGTTCTTTCTTCAGCTTCCCGGGATTTATTATCTCTGATCCATTGTTTTTCATTTATTTATGAGATTGATTTCATATATCTATTCATACAAGGAACGGTAATCTTTCCATTTTTTTAAGTTTTTTGATGATTTTAGCACTTTTCAATGGTTTGTTTTATGTTGTTGCTTGTGCTCTTATGTGGAATCGTTCTCATATCTTACTTGTATTATAACTACTGCATTATTATTTGTAAATCCGCAACATCGCACAAATTTCTTCGGTCAAAATTGTACATATTTCATAAGAACAGATGCAAGACAGACAAACCAGTCAGGACATCGCAGAAAAAATCTGGCATTTTTCTGTGCTTGCTCAGCCATAACACAGCACCACGCAAAAAAGAAGCAGGTCTTTTTCTCCCAAAAGATCTGCTCCTGTTCCACAATAACTTATAATTTCTTCCTCTGTCTGCGAGGATATTCTCTGTTACCTGTGAGATTCCCGTTCCACAAGTTCACATCCCATTTTTATTTCCTTGCTGATCCCGGTATCGTTCTCAATAAGATCAGCCAGCATGGCTGCTGCCTCCATTCCGCTGGTCTTATAATAAAAATGTACCGTTGTCAGCTTCGGTTCCACGATCTTACCCGGAACTCCATCCCCAATCCCTGCGATCTGAACATCCTCGGGAATGCGAAGCCCGATCTCCTTCAAATAAGTCATGCTCCCACCGCCATAGTATCCGTAGCACACACAAGAGAATCTATGGAAGCTCCTCCTCAAAAAGCTCCTTCGCCATCTCATACCCGGAATCCATGGTAAAGCTTCCGATCTTCATCCTCTCCGGCACGACCTCCAGCTTAGCTTTATGGATAGCATCCATAAAACCCTTTTTCCTGCAGGCACCAACTGCCTCGTCCTTATCTGTAACGCCGATATAGGCAAACTTTTTCCCCTTCTCCGTCAGCTTCTCCGTGACCTGAAAAGCTGCTTTATGATCATCCTGATAAATACATGGATATCCGTCCAGATGCTGTCCCAGGATCACGATCGGTACCTTATAATCCTTCAGCATCTGTTTATGCTTTCTGGTAAACATGGTAGCAATAAAAACCACTCCGTCCACCTGACGTTCTTTAAACAGAGAAAGGTATTTCAGCTCTTCTTCCACATCATTATTGGTATTGGCCAGAATAAGCTGATATCCTCTCCGTGTAAGAATATCACTGATCCCTGTCACCTCACGGCTTATGGTATCTGAATTGATCTTTGGAAGGATGACACCGATGAGACTGGTTTTTTTGGTCCTCAGTGTCTGTGCCTGGGAGGATGGCTGATATCCTGTCTCCTGGATCACCCTGCGGATGACTTCCTTTTTTTCACTGCTGACATATCCATTATTCAAATATCTGGATACCGTAGCTCTGGAAACTCCGGCAAGCCTAGCTATTTCATTAATGTTCATAACTTATGTACCTCTTCTTTTGTCCTGTTATATCTGTCCTTGTATGCATATTTATAATATAGATTATACACGGTTTCTTTCCGGTAAAAAAGCTTCTTTTCCTATATAAGTGGAAATTTTTGGTTAATGTTCCCTCCGTTCTCAGCAGCATGCTTCACAAGGCAGAGGATACGGGATGCATATACCTCCCATCCCGTATCTCCATACTCTGTTTCCAAAAATCTCCCCGGCATATCTGTTTTTCGGTTTTCCCTGTCATTCCAGATATTCAAACGGATCTACCGGCACGCCATCCTTTTTCATTGCAAAATAAAGATTCGGGCCTTCTACAGAATAATATTTGGTAGGTGCACTGATATTTCCGATCACTTCACCCTCCTTTACTGTGTCACCTTCTGCCACAGTAAGGTCCTTCAGCTGCCCGTATACTGCCTGATAACCATTTCCCAACTCCATAGTCACAGTCGTTCCCGTGCAGGCATCCTGTACAACAGAAAGCACCTGACCATCAGCCGCCGCATACACCGGCGCATCCTCCACTGCCTGCAAAGCAATGGCAGAGCTCACACGATACTGATCCAAAGTCGGATAATATACGGTTTCATCCATATTGTAATCCACAAGAACCGTTCCTCTGACCGGCCATTCCATAATGGAATCCTCCGTAAAATCCAAAGCCTGTGCCGCAATTCCGACAGCTGAAGTCTCTGCGGTATCTGTGGAAGCTCCAGCTCCGTTATTCACCGCTCCCTCTGCCGATGTATTTCCGGCATTATCTGCTGTATTTCCAGTGCCATCTGTGCGGCTTCTGTCTGCACCTGCTGCCGCAGACACGCTCCTATCCTCCGTACCACTTTCATTATCTGCATCTGCCGCTGCATTTTCGGCTGTACCACTTCCTGCAGTCTCACGGATGCTTCCTGTCACTCCATCTGCTCCGGCTTCTGAAGCTCCTGACAGACCTGCTTCATCTCCGGTTTCTCCATCAGAGATCTCATCCTGTGCTGCATCCTGCCAGCCATCTCCGGCAGCTGCCGCATCCTCTGCGTTTTCCCCGTCCGAAAGCTCTTCTTCCAGCCCGGTCTCTTCTACCTGTACAGAATTTTCCTCCTGGGGATTTTCTGCGATGGGCTTTGTTCCAAGCTGATAAACAGTAATCCCAAGTGCCGCCACTGCTGCCAGAACACCTCCGTTGATAATACCTCTCACAATTTTACTTTTCATATTCTTTCCACCTCTGTCTGATATGTTCATTTTCAGTAACAGAAAAAACAGTAAAGCTGCCGTTTCGGTCACCATTTCTATATCTATAGAGTGTCCAGAATATGGCTGTCTATTCATTTTTTGAATATTTTTTTATCAGACGTTGCTTCGGATGCCTGACTTTCTTTAATCCTCAGCTTTCAGCTCCATCTCCGGAAAATATTTTTTCAGGATCTCCTCCGCACTGCTTCCGTTTTTTGCCATCTCATTTCCACCAAACTGGGAAAATCCCACACCATGACCGCTGCCACGCACTCGCAGATAATAAATATCATCCTTTTTCTTCAAACTGAAATTCGCGGATTCCAGTCCCATTCCCGCTGCAAAGCTTTCTCCCTCCAGAAGTGTTTCCCCAATCGTAAGCTCTGTCACATAACCGGCACTGTCCCGTTTTTTGATCTTCAGCTCCCCGGAAAGCTGCCCCGCAGGAATTTCCACGATTTTTATATGATCCGGAGATTTTTTATCCTCACTGCTATCTGCCGATTTCAGATATGTATACGCCTCATCATGAAAAGCCTCTTCCCCGCTGCGGGTTTTCCCTGCGCTTCTCTTATGCCAGGGAGTCAGCCTCACTTTTCCTTCATATGTAAGTACCTGTCCATCCGTCTCTTTTGCTGCCTGCTCATAGATCTGCCTTTTTTCTGCAAAAAAATATCTCCAGACTTCCTCTGTACTTCCGTTTTCCCTCAGGATCTCTGCCAGATTTTTCCCCTCGCCCAGCCACCTTTGAATATTCGACCGTGCGATCACAGTCTGCGCTTTTATGGTTTCTTTTTTCATATCCGGGGAAATCTGCGAAAAAACAATGACCGGGAGATATTCTTCCATATCCGGCACCCTCTCTGCCAGGACCCTCTCCGGTCCATTAATGGTTGCCGCCGAAAAATAAGGAAGAACAATTGCTAAAAACACCAGACAATATCGAAGAAGCGCATATTTTTTCATAAAAAGCACCATAAGCGTTCTTTTTCCTAATATATGTTCTTTTGCCAAAAATTATTATTTGCTGTATACTATAGCGGTTCCATGAATCAATGTATCAAAAAAAGTTATTCCGAACATGCTGCAGTAATTTATGGAAATGCTATGTATCAATCCAAAAAGTATCTGCAGCGATCAGTCCTGCTCACCGCTTATTGCTTGCCACGAATGGAGGTATCACACACCATGCTTGCCATCTTTCTCGCACCATTATATATTCTCATTAATATTTATATCGTCCGCTGGATGATTTTGTGGATGGGTGCCTGCGCTCATTTTTTCCAGACCTTTGCGTTCCGGGCATGCTTTGCAGGTGTTTATATTTTTCTGTCCACTTCTCTTCTGACCTGTTTTCTTATCCGGAAGCCCCCTGCGCTCCATCGCTTCCTGAAAAATACGGCAAATTATTTTCAGGGAACATTTCTTTACATCCTGATCGTAATCGTAACTACAGATCTCTGCAGACTGATCCTGAAGCATACGCTTCATCCGGCCTGGATGTATTCCCGGAAAGCCTTCGTAGTCACAGGCGCTGTCTGCACCCTTCTGATCATTGGTGTCAGTCTCTATGGGATTTTTAATCAGTGGAATATTAAGACAAAAACTTATGATGTGAAAATAGACAAGCAGGTGAAGGGAATGGACTCCCTGAAGATTGTTCTGCTCGCAGACATTCATTTCGGTTACAGTATCGGAGAAAAACATGCCGGGCTTCTTGTAAAAAAGATCAACGCTGAAAATCCGGATCTGATCTGTATTGCCGGCGATATTTTTGATAACGAATATGAAGGGATCAAAAACCCGAAAAAAACAGCGGCCATTCTCCGTTCGCTGAAATCCAGATACGGCGTTTATGCCTGTTGGGGCAACCATGATCTCAGCGAACCGATTCTGGCCGGTTTTACCTTCCGCAATGCAAAAAAAGATTATGATGATCCCAGAATGCGGAATTTTCTGGAATCTGCCAACATCCGGCTTCTCGATGACGAAACCGTCCTCGTAGATAAACGGTTTTATCTGACAGGCCGTAAGGATTCTTCACGCTGCCGAAAAATGTCCGACACCCGTAAGGATCCTGACCAGCTTACAGCCTGCCTTGACAAAACACTCCCGATTATTTTTATGGATCATCAGCCCGGTCAGCTGGATGAAGTGGCAGCCGCAGGCGCAGACCTTGATCTCTGCGGCCATACTCATGACGGCCAGCTGTTCCCTCTGAACATCATCACCGGCCTGGTCTGGGAAAATTCCTGCGGTTACCTGAAAAAGGGGACTATGCACAACATCGTTACCTCCGGTGCCGGCATATGGGGCCCGAATATGCGTACTGCCACAAACAGCGAGATCTGTTCGATCACAGTACATTTTTATCCTGCCAGACCTAACTCCTCTGATCCCTCATAAATATCTTCCACCGGCAGCTCCTCCGCACTCTCACTATCCTCTTCTGTTATTTCTGTTCCGTCATTTTCTTCTTCCGTTTCAGAGTCCTTCGGAAACTCAATTACTTCAGCCGTATCACCACTTTCTGATATCTCCGGCTCTTCACTGGAATCATCAAATATCTCTTCCTCAGTATTATCGTCCGTCTTTCCTTCTTCAGAACTCATATTGAGTTCCTCGCTGCTCTCTTCTTCAGCTTTCTTTTCACTGTTTCGGATGATCTCAAGGGCTTCTGTTTCTGAAATAATGCCTGAATTATCTTCCATTGCATTTGCTTCCGGCACTTCATAATCATATACAAAGGTATTGACTGGCATAAGCTTGTTTGACTGCACATCATAGTCAAATACATGCCACAGGTATCCTTCCCTGTTAACCGGTACATTTGCCTGGTAGATCTGTTTTCCACCCCGGTAAACGGTTACTTTGGCTGACGAAGCAGATAATTCTGTACTCGCATCATCTTCACCGTTTGTATAATCGTATACATAAAAGCTATATTTTCTTCCGGTGAAGCCTTTGTATATGGTTGTTGTTTCCGGTCCATAGCTGCTTGTATCATCCAGATCCAGATTTGCTATTACATCTCCATCCTCTGAATATGCATTTTTATCCCTGTAGTATACATGGAAGTAGTCATCTCCGTTTTCATCAGCAGGTCCCAGCAGATGAGAATCCAGGTCTCGCGGAGTTTCTCCCCATGTAAGCACGATCTGAAGAAGTCCCTCATCTCCTGCACTGATATTGGTCGGTGACATTGTTACATCACGTTCACTGCATGCATTTGCCTGAACTACAACATTGATATGGGCAGAAACAAAATCTTCATTGCTTGCATTCAGCGTATAGTTTCCGGCTGGCACGGTCAACGTATAGGTTCCATCTGCTGATACGCCTTCTTTCACAGTCTCTCCGATCACATTATCCCAGCCCTTACGTAATTCATAAGTTACATTTTCTATATTTCCACCGGTCATGGAATGAATAAATCTTCCACTCAGCTCACCATCTCCGGCTTCTGCTCTGGATACCATCAGGAAAGATTCTGCGTATGTGATCTGGTTCGCTGATACTCCCATGGAACTGCTTTCATATTTCTGGTAACCGGTTGCTGTGACAACAATTTTGTAGATTCCTTCATCAAGATCATTAAATGAATAAGTTCCATCTTCTTTCGTGAAAGTTTTTTCAACCTTGACTGTTCCGGAATATGCTTCCACGCTGGCATTTTTTACAGGAGCTTTGCTGTTTGAATCCAAAACGCTTCCCTCAATGCTTCCGGCTCCGACTGTACATTTATCCACCAGTGTTCCATTTTCAAAATGAACCTTCAATTTTAGTGGATTATCGTCATCATCAGACAGAAAATCCTTGGACAACGTATAATGCCATACCGTTTTCAGGAACTTTCCGACCACCGTATCCGGATTCAACTCACCCGCTGCGTAAATATAGGTTCTTACATCAGAACAAAGCACATTTCCGGCATCACGAACTGTATAGGATACGCTTGCCTTTGCCGCAGGTCCTACCTTAATATCAATTCCCGCCAGATCCCATGTCTCCAATGCAGTCAGATTTAATCCAAACTGAAGACCGCATTTCGCAGATCCTTCTATTGTGACCGGTGTCAAAGTCTGACTGAAATCATGGATAAATCTTCCATTTCCATCTTTGAATTCATATCCGCCAGTTGCTTCAACGGAATATTTCACAACAAACTGCCCGGACACATCATAAAACAGAGAAACCACCAGATCTGCAGAAAGACCAGTTGTACCAAGCTTTATAGGAACTCGTCCCAGTTCAAGTACATCGCTGACTGTTTCCATAGTTCCACTTGCATGTTTGATCTGCTGCTCTGAATTCACGCCACTTATATAAAGTCCGCCTTCGAAATCAGCTTTTCCTGTAACTGACGCAATAAAATGCTTTACCTCTATCTTTCCCCAGCTAAATCCGGCATCCAGCTTACAGCTTACATCCGGAATCGTAACAGCAACAGAACCGGACAGCTTCACCTTATCATTAAATTTATGATTAAGATCAAATTTCAATTTACCTGGAACCGGAATACTTCCGCCGAGAGTAAGTCCTCCTGCCGGCACCTCACTTGAATTTTCCGGAATATACTCATATTGAACGCCCTCTGCAGTTACCTGCATATTTTCCGGATCTGCAATTCCTGCACCTTCAAAATCAATTGATTTGTAAACCTCTGAAATATCATCCGGTTTGCCGGCCTTAATGATCAGACGTCCCTGTCCGTCCTTTGTGATATTCTGGACTTTTAATGCAATATCTGTATCTGTTCCCATTTCCTTTGCAGAAAACAGTACAACCTTTCCGGTTTCCAGATTTTTATAAGCATTTCCATCTTTTACTGTGATCGTATAAGTTCCGTCACTGTTCTGGACAACATTGTATATATTTTTGGAAGTATCTTTGACTTCAACTACATTTGTTGCATAGGTAACCTTGCTGTCATAATTCTCATCGATTACTGAGTCCTCAGTGATCTGGTCGATAGCTTTTAAGATCTGAGCTGCATCATTTCCGTTAATTGCCTTCTCCGGTTCAAAGGTATCTCCATTCAGAGACAGCATATTCTTTTTCAGTGCAATAGCTACAACATTTTTATACCTGATCTGAGCCGCATCTGCACATGTCGGTTCTTCATCCGTAGTTTCATATCCCATAAGCATTACTGCTGTATATGCGGCAAACTCTCTTGTTGCATATTCGTCAGGATAAAAATATGGAACATCCTGCTCATCGGTTTCATCGGGTATGATTCCCATAGTTTTTGCAATTTCTGCTGCGATTCCATTTTCATTTTCTCTGGTATCAGCATAATAATAATTTTTGCTGTCAAACTGCTCTTCATACTTGCAGCCAACTTTATCCAGAAGAAGTTTTACCCATTCACCTCTGGTGTATTCATGTCCGGAATCCTGCACGTATTTTTTCGTAACAAAAATCCTTGCAAAGATTTTTATTCCTTTTACTTTGGCAACAATCGATGTATTTCCCTCTCCGACTGCCTGGACAACACCTGTTTTTGTTACTGTTGCAATTTTCTGATCAGCAGATGACCAGCTTACTTTAACACCCTTTTCCTTAAAACCAAGCTGGATACTTTCCCCTTCTTCCAGCGTAGCTTTTTGATTTTTCAGTGTTGGTTTCACAACTGTTATCTTACATCGATATGTTCTCTTCTTGGAATCTTTAAAGGTTACTGTACATTTTCCTGTTCCTGTTACAGAAACCGTACCATCTTTTTTTACCTTGGCAACCTTTGTATTTGAACTTGAGGCAGCTTTGATCACATCACCCTTTATCGAAAGCTTCCTGGACGTATTCGCTGTTCCCCATACAATTTTAAGCTCTTTGCAGACAGATAAGGATTTTTTACCGTAACCTTACAGGTATACACTTTTTTTCCTATTTTAGCCTTAACCACTGTTGTTCCAGTTTTTACTGCTGTTATTTTTCCCTTAGAGCTGACTTTAACGATTTTTTTATTGGCAGAACTCCATACCGTCTTTCCCGAAACACCGTTTACTTTTAACTGCAGACTTTTTCCCTTTACATACAATACGGCTTTTTTCACTGACATTCCCGGGCTTTTTACTGTAACCTTACAGGTTAATGTCTTTTTGGCAATTCTGGCCTTTACTGTTGCGGTTCCGGTCTTCACAGCCGTTATCTTTCCCTTTGACGAAACCTTTACAACTTATTATTGGAAGAAGACCATTTCACGGCTTTCTTCCAATTTACAACCTTTAACTGAGATGTTTTTCCCACGTACAAAACCTTTTTTGTACTGTTCAGTCTGGGATTTACAGCTGCATTTGCTGGCATGCTGATTCCTAAGATCAACATCAGGATCAGCATCAGCGGCAGCAATTTTTTTGATGCACTTTTTCTCTTCATAAGCACTTTTCCCTTCTGCTGTACTATGCTATAATGTTCACCAATTATAAATTTTCGAGATCATTCGAAATCATTTATAATTAATTCCCCGTAAATTATCAGACTATCAACCAAGAAAGGAGAAAAATCATGAGTGTCACCGTAAATCCAAAAGCACGCCAAATTTTACCGGTTATTCTGGGCTGCTGCGTAATCGGAACTGTTTTTTTTCTGGCAATAACTATCTGTTCCGCCATAAAATATCATGATTACGTACCTGTAGATGCTGTTATATCATCTGTCAACCGCTCAAATAATCCTAACAAGCCTCATAGTTCCAATTATCATAACTATGTGAAGTACTCTTACACCTATAAGGAACAAAACTACACAGCTGACCGAATCGAGTTTTTACGCCTCGGCAAAGCCCCCGGAAAGCATGTTCAGATTAAATGTGATCCGCAGAATCCAAACCAGATCCAGAATATCTATTCTATGACCATCTGTATTGTCTTCCTGGTAATCCTGATCATAACAGATTTCCTGCTCATTCTTATGATAAAGTCTTAATACTGTACAGCTATGCTCTAATTATATAACATTTTTATCTCTTGAACTTTGTCAAATTTGTCGCAAAGTGAACATTTTTTGTCGAAAATGTCCATAATATTTTTTTATCGCATTGACATACTTCTACCATTGAAATCCTACTCGATGGCTCTGCTGATTCGTTCGTCAGTAAGTAATTTTCTATGATATAAAAAAGACGGTTACGCTGAATCACAACGTAACCGTCTTCCTTTATACTATACTCGCACAGATATAAAACAAAATTCCCACCTACTGCCTTGAGCAATAAATGGGAATTTATCTGATCCACTTAAAAAGTGAGGCATCGGGGATTCGAACCCCGGACAACTTGATTAAAAGTCAAGTGCTCTACCGACTGAGCTAATACCCCATATTTACATTAAAACATGCCCAGGCTTTTTCTAACCAGCCGTTCGTATGTTTTACATTAAAACATGCCCAGAGCCGGAATCGAACCAGCGACACGAGGATTTTCAGTCCTCTGCTCTACCAACTGAGCTATCTGGGCATAAGTAGCGGGGACAGGATTTGAACCTATGACCTTCGGGTTAT
>ENA-OQHY01000812-OQHY01000812.1-human-gut-metagenome-genome-assembly--contig:-NODE-812-length-15816-cov-2.925872_pt1 | contig 15816 bp, 16 predicted proteins | sample MGYA00242570_ERZ504733 | MGnify/ENA primary metagenome ERZ504733 (study PRJEB26092, sample SAMD00036219) | human gut metagenome | host: Homo sapiens | study: EMG produced TPA metagenomics assembly of...
ACGCTTACTTTATGGAACGATTCCAACCCAATTTCCAGAAGAAACTATCCTCAAGTCGAATACACCGCGAATGATAACCGGATCAAATCGAAAATGGATGATATATGACAGCGTTTACACTTACGGTAATGATGAGGAAATGTGGGTACGAGGAATTACCTCCGTACATTCTATAGAACTTTTCATGCAGACATCCGAGAAAATGCTGTTGATTGTATTCCCATTACTCATTGTTCTGATCGGAGCCATCGGATATTTTATGATCAAGCGGGCATTGAGACAGGTGGATCTTATCTGCGATGAAGTTGAAAACATCAGCAATGGAAAAGATCTTTCCAAACGATTGTCTCTTCCAAAAGCAAAAGATGAATTATACGAATTGTCGGAGAAATTTAACGAAATGTTCGAGCGCTTGGAATTTTCGTTTGAGAAGGAACGTCAATTCACATCAGACGTATCCCATGAACTGCGGACTCCCGTTGCTGTTATCATTTCCCAGTGTGAGTACTTATTGGAAAATGAAAACTTATCTGCGGAAGATAAGGAAGAGATTGCAGTCATCTTAAAGCAGGCAAAACGAATGTCAAAGCTGACAAGCGAAATGCTAATGATCGCCAGAAACGAACAGGGCGAGCAGCATCTGATGGAAAAACTGGATTTTGGATTATTAAGCGAACTTGTGATAGAAGAACTGCAGACAAAAGCACAGGAAAAAAATATCGAGATCACCCTGCAAAAGCAGGACGACTTATTTATGAACGGCGACCAGACATTGATTTTGCGTATGATGATGAATTTAATAACCAATGCCATCAATTACGGAAAAATAAATGGACATATCCATGTTATCCTGAAGGTCGAAAATGACCAGATTGTCGGTGAAGTGAAAGATGATGGTATTGGAATAAATGAGGAACACCTGGACAGAATCTGGGAGCGTTTCTATCGCATAGACAAAAGCCGTTCCAGAGAAAATGGCGGTACCGGACTCGGCCTTTCTATGGTTCGTTGGATTGTAAACCTCCACAATGGAACCATTCACGTCGAAAGTATCGAAGGTATCGGAACGAGTTTTATTTTCCGATTTCCGAAAATATAAGGAGCTATCGCTGTATATCCAATTTTTTTTACCAAAGAGAAGGGTTCATTATTCAATGTGAAGGTTTGGATGAAGCTACTGGTGAAAAAGAAAGGCCCGTATCCGTTCAGGATATGAGCCTTGCAAGAATTGGAGAATTGTAATCCGTAGATTTTACAAGTAAAATCTCTCCAGTTTTGTTTTAAAAAATTGAATTAATGGGCCGTTGAAGCAGGCATTTATAATTGTCCCAATCCCTACTACCGACCAGATACCCGCCCCAGATGCAGTGGCAAATATGATTCCGATAATCACGACAACAACATCTGAAAGAATCCTTGCTTTATGGAATGGAATTTTCTGATGTGTCAGTTTCTCGATTATAATTGCGACACTGTCATATGGAGCGATTCCCATATCTGCGACCATATATAATGCCACTCCCATAGATGCCATCAGCTGAGCAAGCAGCAGTGCAAGGATAACGCAGTGGCAGATTCATCTGAATCTGCACTACATCATTCGCTACATAACAAATAAAGTCTGCAATGTATCCGACAAATACCATATTGATAATGGTCCCCGCACCAATGCAGGATCTTGCCTGAAAAAATACAACTACAAGGATGATCGCATTGACAAGCAACTGCCACGTTCCAAAGCTCCATCCGATAAATCCGCTGATTCCAAGATTCATTGCACTGAATGGATCCACGCCAAATTGTGAAAGTCGTAAGAAAGATACACATAATCCAATAAACAATATTCCCAGTACCATTCCGCCGGTTCTTTTTGTCTTCGTCATGATCTATCTTCCCTCCTGAACTTTTTTGCCTTTCAGCATATATATTCTAGATTCAAAATCGGTACAAGGAGTCACATTCCCTGGCACTTCACCAGCTGTCACATCGGATGTGATCAATCCATAATTCATCAATTCGTCTCCGTAATTTTCTGTATGATTCCATACATTTTCATAAATCATATCCGGGTTCAATCCCTGTAATCTGACACGGCTATACGGCTGATTCACTCCATTTAAAACACGATAGTAGCCTACGATTGCAAGCGTGCGGTCTTCATTTGTCACCATCCATACCGTCTCATTTCCTTCGAATGGACTTTTCAGACGATAAAATGTTCCAAATTGTAACACTTCTCGGTATTCTTTCATAATGTGATCTGTTCTTTTACTTCTTTGATCTCTTCTTCTGTCAATTTGTTGAGATCCAGTTCGTATCCAAAAGTTCCAAAGTATGCTACATTCGCTCTTGTATGTAATGGGGTATTGCGAAATACCTGGTGATTCGGGACAACAGACACATGGCTTCCCATACTGCTGAGCGGATAACACATAGAAGTTCCGTACTGAATCTTCAGACGCTCAATTGCATCCGAATCATCACTTGTCCATCCCTGTGGTGCATAATACAGCATTCCCGGGTCAAATCTTCCGCCACCGCTGGCGCAGGATTCGAATAATACTTCTGGAAACTCATTTGTCAAACGTTCATACAGATCATATACACCTAAAATATAACGATGGAACACTTCTCCCTGTCTGTCTGAAGGAAGTTTGCTGCTGTAGCATTCTGTAATGCTTCGGTTCATATCCCATTTAATATATGAGATTTTCGACTCCGACAATAACTTTGCCATCATTCCGTAAATATGATCTACTACTTCTTTCTTGCGAAATCGAGTACATACTGGTATCTGCCGTGTGATGTATTTCTTCCCGGTGTCTGTAAGATCCAGTCTGGATGTGCTCGATAAAGATCAGAGTCTTTATTTACCATCTCCGGCTCAAACCAAAGACCGAATTTTAATCCTAGTGCTTCAATTCTTTCTGACAGGCCTTTGATGCCATTTGGCAGAAGCTCTTCATTTGCCACCCAATCACCAAGACCAGCTCTGTCATTTCTTCTTGCGCCAAACCATCCGTCATCTAAGACAAACAGTTCTACTCCACATTCTTTTGCTTTCCTTGCAATCTCTACAAGGCGATCTTCTGTAAAGTCAAAATAAGTTGCTTCCCAGTTGTTATTTAAAATCGGTCTTGCCTTATCACGCCAGTACCCTCTTGCGAGTCTCTTAGCATACAGCTTCTGGAACGTCTGACTCATGCCATTTAATCCATTTTCACTGTAAACCAGAACTGCTTCCGGTGTCTGAAAGCTTTCTCCCGGTTCTAATTTCCAATCGAATCCTTCCGGATTGATCCCGGCTGTAATTCGTGTCACATCATGTGTATCTACCTCTGCCTGCATACGGAAATTTCCACTATATACAAGGCTTAGTCCGATTGCTTCTCCTGCATTTTCATCTGTGTTGTGACGTTTTAAAGCAAGGAACGGATTATGTTCGTGAGAAGAATTTCCGCGCATGCTGTCGATAGCTGTTATGCCTTGCTCCAATGTTCGATTCTTTATATAGCGCTCTCTGGACCACGCACCGGACAACTGCATCCATTCATAATCCTTATCCGGAAGATCCAGGCTTAAGCTCATCATATTTAATACATGCAGATTTTTCTCACCGGCATTTTCAATATAAGCACTTCTTGCAATTGCACTATATTCATCAAAAATCGTATATAAAAGCGCCAGTTTTGCACCAGTCAAAGCGTCTTTCAGGAAGATGCGCAATGTCTGCGCCTCCCCCTCAGACTCTGTATAAGTTGCCGGCAATCCGGGGAGCTTTGGTTTTCCATCAATGATCTCATAACTGTCATATTGGAACTCACTAATCCTGCTGCCGTTTTCCTGCAACAATTCAATTGCCGGATGTCTGTAATCTGTCGTACCGTAAACCGGATATTCCTGTCGGATATGTTCCAATGAAAAAGTACGATCCCATTCATATATATATGATGTCATTGGGCGTTCACATTTTTCAACCAGATAAGAAAAATCTGCTTTATCATGAAGTTGTTTTCCAAAATATAATTGTCCCAGATGTCCATTTTCTAATACACATAAGATATAACTGATTTTTTCATTGTATAAATGGAAAGTTTTCGTTTCCTTGTGAAAAATAATCTGTCTCATATAATACCCCTTTTACAATTGAATCGTTGACTCTTAAGCTGTCTGCTTTTTCGCATGCATTTCATTTACTTTTCTTGTGATTTCTTCCATCTTTTCACCTTTTAAAGTGTAGTATTTTTTGTAAATACCAAAGCTTGCACATGCAAGAATGATTGGAATCACAAGCATTAACACACGAATACCCATTACGGTCGCTGCGCTCTGCGTTACCGCTTTTGCGTTGTATCCTACAATCTGAAGACCAATTCCTGTTAATCCACCTGCTGCTGCCGTAGCTGCCTTCATAAGAAATGTCTGTGCAGAGCATGTTACGCTTTCATTTCGTACACCAAATTTTACTTCTCCATAGTCGATAACGTCTGCCATACAGCATGTTGTTACTCCAAGTGAAAGACTGATCCGAAGAAAAGCAGTGCACAACATACAACAACTAACACCTTACTCTGTGGTGCTACATATCCTGCTGCACCGAGCAGTACAAATCCAGCAATTGGAAGTCCACATGCAACTGCGTATACTTTTTCACGGCTAATTTTTTCTGCAATTTTCGGGAAGAATAAAAGTCCTGCCATCTCAGCAATAATCGCAAATCCAAAAATAGAATACAGATATTCATCGTGGCATACACATTTGAAATAATATACAGCAAAGCTTTTTGCAATCTGTGTACAAAGGTTAAATGTCAAAAGTAATCCGATAAATGCAAGTAGCTGATCATTTTTTACAATTACCTGAAATGCCTGTTTCAGACTTGTCTTTTCTGCTGATATACCTAATGTTGATTCCTCTTTTACATTAAATACAGTAATGCCGATTGTAACGATGAAAATAACTGCGATAATGATTGCGAAAAGTGTATATCCTTTTTCTGCGTAGAGATTGCTCTCGCCTGCAGCTTTATTCAGATAATTGATAATGTAAAGTCCAAATGTTGCTACTGAAAATCCTGCAAGACTTGCGAAAAATCTTGGAATTACGGATACTTTCTCACGTTCGTGCGGATCATTTGTCAAGTTCGGAAGCCATGACCAGTAAGGGACATCCATGATCGTATAAGTCATTCCATATAAGATATACATAACGGATACATATACGTACAATGCTGTTCCTGACAGGTTAAAACTGTGGAATAACAAAACAAATATAACTGAATTTACCAATGTTCCGATTACAAGCCAGATTCTGAATTTACCAAAACGTGTATGTGTATTGTCAACAATCATTCCCATCATCGGGTCATTGATCGCATCCCATATTCTTGCCACAAAAAACAGTACGCCGACAAATGCCGGTGCCAGATACAATGTATCTGTAAAATAAAGCATTAAAAATGCTCCTACTAAATTGCAAATCGCGTCTTTACCGATTGCCCCAATTCCAAAACATAATTTTTCTCTTGTAGACGCATATTTATATTGCGGATTTTTCTGAGTTTCTTTTTGATTTCCCATGATTCTCCTCCTCTAATACTCCTTTGTTTATTTGTTATTTGAGTGAAGAAACCTGTGCACGTGTTCCTTATGTTTGTTGATACAAGTATAGCGTACAAAAAAGACATCCGTTATACCTTTTTGTTAAGTATTATATCTTAAATGTTAGGTATCGGATGTCTTTTTCAACATTTCGTCTATTCTTTTTCGACTTCTCCTACATAAATTTTTTTATGTTTCTTGTATTCTTTCAGTTCGTTTTGTGCACTGATCAATCGTTCTCGGGCAGCCTTTCTGTTATCATTACGATATTGGGTCGGCGTCATTCCCATTTTCTGTTTAAATACTTTGCCGAAAGCAAGTGAATTACGATAACCACAGGAAACTGCAATCTCCTCCACAGACAGATCTGTAAGTGCGAGCTGCTCCTTTCCTCTGGAATTCGAAATTCCGTCAAAAAATCCTTCGGCGAGATTCCAAGACTGTTCTTAAATATTGTATATAAATAACTTCGGTTAAGTGCCAGATAATCAGCTATATCTTCCACTGTGATTTTCTGTGAATAGTAATTCTTTATATAGGAAATTGCCTCCTGCACATGTATACTTTCTTTTGTATCATCCGCATATTGCTGAATTTCAATCCCGCGAGCCAGTACTGAGAAAAACTGATAGAGCTTCCCCTGGAGATAGTAAAGATTTTCTGCAGTTGAACATGTATGATGAAGCATTTCAAATACAATTTCTTTCAGTTCTTCTCCATATTCACATTCGCATGTAAGCTGACGACTGTTCAGTCCAAGATCTCTGACAAATCTCTGTGCTTCCGTACCACCAAATCCTACCCAAAGGTAAGACCATGGGTCCGTTTTATCTGCCTGATAAAAGGTAAGGCTTTCCGGCTCGATCAGAAAGGCCTGTCCTTCTTTCAGCTGATACTTCGTTTCGCCGACCTGATAGATACCTTTGCCCTTCATTACATAATGCAAAATATAATTGGGTCTTGCGGCTGGCCCGTAGCTATGTAATGGCTTGCATTCTGCAAATCCGCAGAAACACAAATGAAAATCTTTAAACTTTGGTTTCAACAGTTGTAATACGTAAGAATCTTCCATAATCTGTATCCTCTCTTAATCCCTAAGATCACAAGCACTTTCCAGTCATGCTTACTTTTGCTGTTGCTCACTCAGCAATAGTTAGTTTAACCATTTTCCTTATTCTATCACAGTATCGTGTTATTCTTCCATCAGTTTCAAACCAAGTATTAAACGGTGCCTCTTCCTTTATAAGTTTCCACAAAAAAGACAATGTGTTTTTTCTTGTATGCAAAGAAATAAGGATGTAAAATAAAATTAGTTTTCAAATAAAAAATAGTAATAAGTGAAATGGAAAATTCTGATTGTAGAACTGACATGTGATTATAAGGAAGGAATAATATGAGAAGAAAAGATAGAGAAATCACAGATATACACAAGATTGAAAAAATATTGTCGAGTGCAAAGTATTTACATCTGGGGGTATTAGATGATGAATACCCATATGTTGTGCCGCTTCATTACGGTTATCAGATAAACGGCGGGAAACTAACATTTTATGTTCATAGTGCGAAAGTGGGGCATAAACTGGATTGCATTCGGAAAAATAACAGTGTTTTTGTGGAAATTGATTACGGAGAAAAACTTATAGAAGCAGATGCTCCTTGCAAATATAGTGCTGAATATGCGAGTGTCATGTGCCGAGGGAAAGCAAAAATCCTCCAGAATGCAGCGGATAAGTGCGCGGCACTTCGCATTCTTATGAGAGCGCAAACCGGAGAGGAACACGAAATTAATGAAAAAATGGTAAATGCGGTATGTGTAATTGAAATAAATGTAGATTCGTATACGGCAAAAGCGTGTGTAAAATAAATTTTAGTTTTCGGCATTATTGCTTCCACTGGTGATTAGCCTGTATTATATTTGTATTCGTGTATTACATAAAAAGACAGTAAAAAAGCCATAAACACCGTCCCCAGTGCTGCGATATTATGTTAAAATGAAGTAAACAAGAAAACTGGAAAAACAAAAAGTTGTTCAAGATATACGGGATGAGAGGGATTGGTTATGGATGATTTTAAACAACTTACAGAGCAGCTTTTAAAATTTTATATCGACACGGAATCCATAGATGATACAGGCTTTGAAAACTTCTTTGATGATAACAGTAGTATAATCGGAACAGGAAAGCATGAGTTTTTCAGGAATCTGCATGAATTTCAGGAATCATATAAATTCGATGTAAAACAAAGAGGAAAAATCAGACTTAAAATAAGAGATTTACAGCAGGAAGAAGCAGAGCTTGGTGATGACCAGGTCCTTGCGTATGGATCGGTAGTCTTTACCGGTTTATTTGAAGATGGATCCGTCTGTTTTGAGATGGACACACGGTTTAGCATTATCTATAAAAAGGTGAACGGGAAATGGCTGGTTAAGCATCTGCATCAGTCAGTACCGGACAGAGACCAGATGACAGGGGAAGAATTCCCGGTTACGCTGGGAAAACAGGTGGAAGAGGCGCACCGGGCAATCAGTGCATTAGGGACCGCTTATTATCACATCTCACGTCTGGATTTAAAGACAAAGAAGATCGAACTTGTGAAAAGATCCCGGAAAATGGAGCTGGGCATTTCCCAAAAAGCGCAGACTGGAATTCGCAGTTTGAGGTCATCAAAGATGTGATAGCAGAACCGTTTGTACAAAAGTACATAGATTTTTTGATACACAGACCATGGCCGCACGGTCTAGTAAGAATAACGAGTCCATTTGACTTTGATACAAAAGGATGGGAAATGGTTCCTTGCCATAATCGTTCCACAGAACTATGATAAAGATGGAAATATTACATCGGTGCTGCTTGCAAACCGGGATGTGACAGATGAAAAACTGCGGGAATTGAGGCAGGAGGAAGAACTGCGGGAAGCTAAATTAAATGCGGAAACTGCAAGTAAGGCCAAATCCACATTTCTTTTCAATATGTCCCATGATATCAGAACGCCTATGAATGCGATCATCGGCTATGCAGATCTGGCATCCAGACACCTGAAAGATACAGAAAAACTTGGCAGATATGTCGATAACATTCAGATATGTGGGGAAAAACTTTTATCGTTACTCAGTAATGTCCTGGATCTTGCAAGAATTGAAAATAACAAGGTCGAAATGAAGTATGCTGTGTCGGATGTCCGGGAAGACTTTACGAATTGCGTCACGATGTTCCAGCAACAGGCAGAAAGTAAGAACCAGACTCTGTGTATGACAGAACATATCCTGTATCCGTATGTATATGTGGATGAACCACATTTATCGGAAGTCTGCATCAACATCATAAGTAATGCGGTCAAGTATACAAATGCGGGCGGTACAATATCCTGTAAGGTTGAACAGAGACCCTGTGAGAATGAAGACTGGTGTGATATGATCATCCGTATCACCGATAATGGAATTGGTATGACAGAAGAGTTCCAAAAGCATATCTTTGAAGCGTTCGAAAGAGAGCGGACTTCTACGATTACCCATATTGAGGGTATCGGCATCGGCATGGGAATCGTGAAAAAGCTTGTAGATCTGATGGGTGGTACGATAGAGGTGGAAAGTAAGCTCGGTGAGGGATCCACTTTTACAGTGACGATCCCTTGCAAAAAAGCATCAAAAGAAGAAGCCTTAGAGAAGAAAAATCAGAATCCGCGAAGTAAGAAGTCGTTAAAAGGCGTCCGGGTCCTGCTGGTCGAAGACAATGAGATCAATGCGGAGATCGCGACAGAACTGTTGAAAGAAGAAGGGTGTATTGTCGAAGTTGCAACTGACGGAGTTGCATGTATCAGCATGATTGAAAAGGCAGATGCGGACTATTATAAGATGATCCTTATGGATATTCAGATGCCGGTTATGAATGGGTTCGATACGACATTAACCATCCGGAAGATGAAGGATGATAAGAAAGCGATGATCCCGATCATAGCTATGACGGCCAATGCCTTTGCAGAAGACAGACAGAAGGCACTTTCTGTCGGGATGAATGACCACGTTGCCAAGCCTGTTGATATGAACATCCTTGCGCCAACGATGATGAAATATTTATAAAAGTGGGGAATAAAAAAATGAACAGAGAAAAAAAACAGGTTGTCACACCGGACAATCTAAAAGAAACCGCCGTCATGACGATAGCAGTGGGGATCATCGCCGCGGCCGTGTACTTCTTTCTGATTCCGAGCCAGACCTCGATCAGCAGCGTATCTGCGCTGGCGATCATCATTGCGCATTATGTACCGTTGCATGTATCTACGGTTACAATGATCCTGAATGTGTCTTACTGCTGATCGGATTTATAACCTGTGGGAAAGAATTTGGGGCGAAGACGGTATACACAAGTATTTTGCTGCCACTGTATCTGGCAGTATTTGAACATGTATTTCCGGATTTTGAATCGCTGACGAACAGTACGGAACTGGACGTGTTATGTTATGTTCTCGTCGTAAGCTTCGGACTCAGCATCTTATTTAATATGAATGCGTCATCCGGCGGACTGGATATCGTGGCAAAGATCATGAATAAATATCTTCATGTCGAATTGGGAAAAGCGATGTCCATTTCAGGAATGTGTGTGGCACTTTCTTCCGCATTGATCTATGATAAAAAAGCGGTCGTACTGAGTGTGCTTGGTACATACTTTAACGGTATTGTGCTGGATCATTTTATCTTTGGACAGAATGTGAAGAGACGTGTCTGTATCATCACAAAATATGAAGAAGAGGTACGCCGGTTCATTCTGCATGAGCTGCACAGCGGGGCAACGTTCTACGAGGCAGTAGGTGCTTACAATATGCAGAAATACAGAGAGATCATTACAATCGTAGATAAGAACGAATATCAGAAACTGATGAATTATGTCAGTAAAAAAGATCCGGAGGCATTCGTAACCGTATACACGGTATCCGATATGCGCTACCGGCCGAAAGTTAAATCATTTTAACGGAGGAAAACATATGAAGACAAAAGCTAAAATAATCATCGCGGCAGTTCTTGCCATTGCGATCAGCATCGGTTCGATAGCCATATATAAGCATATTACCGGTCCGAAAGAAGAGAGCATACCGCTTGAGACGACGCTGGAAGATGCAGCGGAGCTGACGACACAGAAGATGATCATCTCGGATGTATTCAGGAGCACAAAGGGAGAGATCCCGCTGATCAACAAGAACAGATTTCTCGTACAATACAAGACGACAGTGACTGCGGGACTGGATGTACAGAAAGCTGTCATAAAGGAGACAGACGACAAGATCCAGATATCTATTCCGCACTGCACGGTCAATGAGGATTCTATTAAGATCAAATCCAGTGATCTGAAGATATATGATACGAATTTTGCGATTATGAGTATCGATAAAGAGGCGGTTATGGAACTTGTCGCAGAGGCTGAGAAGAAAGCAAAGGAAAAAGCCGGATCGGATGAATACGGATTTCTTGAAAATGCGGACAAGAATGCAAAGAAAGTAATCAAGGGCATGTTCGAAAATGTATCGAATGGAAAAGAAGTAATCGTGTCTTTCCAGAATTAGACCGGAAATGAAGGAGGTAAAAAATGACAATACAGGAATGCTATGAAGCGATTGGAGGAAACTATGAAGATGTCTTAAGACGCCTTCGCAGTGAAGTACTGATCCGGAAATTCACATTAAAGTTCCTTGAAGATCAGAGTTATTCACTGTTAAAGCAGGCTTTGGGGGATAACAATTATGAAGAGGCTTTCCGTGGTGCACACACACTGAAAGGTGTATGTCAGAATCTTTCCTTTGACCGTCTGTATGAAGTGAGCAGTGAGCTGACAGAACTTTTGAGAGACCGGACCGGAGAGAAGCCGGGGATACCGGAAGCAATGGAAAAAGTAACAAAAGAATATGAGGCAACAATCGAAGAAATTAAGAAGCTGCAGGAGTAATCTCCTACAGCTTCTTTTTTAACATTTCCGGATTGGATGCATAAGCCAGTACCGTGTCAGCAGTAATGCGTCCGTTTTTATAGAGCGAAAGAAGACTGGAATCCATAGAGACCAGATCATTTCCCGCAGAGGAATAGATGAGACCGTCGATCTGCGGGATCTTGTTATTACGGATCATGTTGCGGATCGCAGGATTGACGATCATGATCTCGAATGCAGAGGTGATACCACCGTCAGCAGTCATCACAAAGGTTGAAGGTGAGAAGGGAACGATTAATGGAGCTAATGTAACATTAGATACACTTGCACCTGAGTAACAAAAAAGTAATAAAAATCAAGAAAAGGATCACGGACCGGAAAAAGGACCGGCCGTTCTTTTTTGTTGAGTTAACCGGGGAAAAGGATTATAATAGAGAATGCGTGGAATAAGACGCAGGAAAGACAGGAAAAGGGCAAAGTATATGTAAACGGAGAAAAAGTAAGATACAACGGAGAGATCGGAACGGTGAAGGTGTCCGATATCGAAGGAAAAATTGAGTGGTATATGGGAAGACCATAACAGAACGACAGAGGAGAATAGAAATTATGCGGGGGAAAAACAAGACAGCAGCCGTAGTTCTTGCGGTGATACTGGCGGTGACAGCAGGGATACCGCACAGTACGGTATACGCAGAGCCGGACAGCACCGGGAATGCGCAGGCAGCAGACGCAGCGGCAGATGATACCCGGAAAGAAGAGAAAAAAGAAGAAGACATGACTCCGGAAGAGTTGGAAAAGAAGGCAGAAGAAGATGCCTATAAGATGGAGATCCAGTCGAACAGCTGGAAGAACTGGCCGCAGGGACCGGGGACATACGGAGAAGCAGCGATCGTGATGGATGCAGGAACCGGAAGTATCTTATATGCGAAGAATATTGACGGGCATGAATATCCGGCCAGCATCACAAAAGTTCTGACCAGCCTTATCGCATTAAAATATGGCAGCCTGTCAGATCAGGTAACATTTTCGAATGACTGTATATCTTTTATGCAGCCGGGAGATTCTTCCGTAGGATTAAAAGAAGGAAATGTGATCTCATTGGAACAGGCGTTGTATGCGACACTGCTTGCCTCGGCAAATGAAGCAGCCTATGCGGTTGCGGAAAATGTCGGGAAGAACGCCGGGCATGATTACAACTGGTTCATACAGCAGATGAACGAGGAGTGCAAAAGTCTCGGCGGGGAGAACTCGAACTTTGTCAATGCGAACGGGCTTCATGATGACAATCATTATACCTGCGCGCGGGACATGGCTTTGATCGGCAGGGAGATCTGGCGTTATCCGGAATTCTTAAAGATCTGTCAGGAGCAGAGTTATACGATCCCGGCATCCGATACGACGGAAGAGCACGTATTTCCGCAGCATCATAAGATGCTTATAAAAGAAAATAAAAATTATTACCAGTATGCGGTCGCAGGAAAGACGGGATATACATCCAATGCCTTATCCACACTGATCACCATGGCTGATAACGGCAATATGAAACTGGTATGTGTCGTACTCAGGACGCATGGAGCGAATATATATCCGGATACAAAGAATCTGTTCGAATATGTATTTAATAATTTCCAGAAGATTTCGGTGGCAGATGAGAAGAAACCGACAGAAGTAAAAGAATTCATAACGGCATCGGATGAAAGTGAGGACGCCGGATCCGCACAGACGGGCGGGAATGAGTACCAGACGCTGGAAGATGGCTATGTGATCCTGCCGAAGGATGTCTCATACAAAGATACAGACTATGAGATTACAGACGTAGATGAAAAGACCGGAAAAGGAACGATCCAATATACTTATGACGGACATTTGGTAGGAAGTGCGACAGTAAAGTTCACGGAAGAATACCTGCAGAAAATAAGTACAGGGAAAGAACGTGTGGATAATAAGAAGGAGAATGTGGATAACTCCGGGACAACGAAGAACTCCGGTGGAAAATTAAGCGCAAAGAGCATCTGGACGAATTTCGTGCAGAAAGCAAAAGCAGCATGGGCGTTCGGCCAGAAGAAATATGCCGGGAAATCGGCTTCGGAACAATATATGATCGCCGGAGGATGTGTGGCACTGGTGATCCTGATCTTCAGTCTGATCGTTGTATTGATACGCCGGAGAAGATAAATGGCAGAGGATACATGAAAAATAAGGGAAAACCCCTTGACGGATTTTAGGATTGTTGCATATAATAAAGGGTGTGAAAAACGCTGACGAAGACAGTAGGATATAACAGAACGCAGCAGCGAGCCGGGGATGGTGGAAGTCCGGTGCAAGTAAGATATATCTGAATATCACTTCTGAGTTGCAGATTTTGAAAGGTTTCGGTAAGATGTGTAGAAAGATCCGGTGACCGAGTAAAAACTGACGGCATTCCTCCGTTACAGGGAAGACATATGATGGTATGTTAGGTGGTTTATAAACGTAAGTACAGCTTTCGTCCTATACAGGGCGGAAGCTTTTTTAATTCAATGTTTTAATTTTATGGAGGTAAATATGTATAAGAAAGTTTCTACGGATCTTAATTTTGTAGACAGAGAAAAACAGACAGAGAAATTCTGGGAAGACAATGACATCTTCAGAAAAAGTATGCGTGACCGTGAAGGCAACGAGATCTATATGTTCTACGACGGTCCTCCGACAGCCAACGGAAAACCGCACATCGGACACGTTCTGACACGTGTTATCAAGGATATGATCCCAAGATACCGTACAATGAAGGGATACGAAGTTCCAAGAAAGGCCGGATGGGATACACACGGACTTCCGGTAGAGCTGGAAGTTGAGAAGCTTCTCGGACTGGACGGAAAAGACCAGATCGAAAAATACGGTATGGAGCCATTCATCAGGAAATGTAAAGAAAGCGTATGGAAATATAAAGGTATGTGGGAAGACTTCTCTAATACCGTAGGTTTCTGGGCTGATATGGATGATCCATATGTAACATATGATAATAACTTTATCGAGTCTGAGTGGTGGGCACTCAAGAGAATCTGGGACAAGAAGCTCCTGTATAAAGGATTCAAGATCGTGCCATACTGTCCTCGCTGTGGAACTCCGCTTTCTGCACAGGAAGTAGCGCAGGGCTATAAAGATGTAAAAGAACGTTCTGCGATCGTTCGTTTCAAAGTAGTAGGAGAGGATGCATATTTCCTCGCATGGACAACAACACCATGGACACTTCCGTCTAACATCGCACTCTGTGTGAACCCGGAAGAAGACTATGCGAAAGTAAAAGCTGCCGACGGCTATACTTATTACATGGCTGTTGCACTTCTCGATACCGTACTTGGCAGACTTGCCGATGAAGAAAACGGAACAAAGGCTTACGAGATCCTTGAGACATACAAAGGAAAAGATCTCGAATACAAAGAGTACGAGCCATTATACCAGTGTGCTTACGACTGTGCTTCCAAGCAGAACAAGAAAGCATTCTTCGTTACATGCGATACCTATGTAACACTGACAGACGGTACCGGTGTGGTTCATATCGCTCCTGCGTTTGGTGAAGACGATGCCAAGGTCGGACGTAGATATGATATGCCGTTCGTTCAGTTGGTAGACGAAAAAGGTAACATGGGAGAGACGACTCCGTTTGCCGGATTATTCGTTAAGAAGGCTGACCCGGAAGTATTAAAAGACCTCGACGGACGCGGACTTCTCTACGATGCACCGAAGTTCGAGCACAGCTATCCACACTGCTGGAGATGTGATACACCACTTATTTACTACGCTCGTGAATCATGGTTCATCAAGATGACAGAAGTAAAAGATGACCTGATCGCCAACAACAATACAATCAACTGGATTCCGGAAAGCATCGGTAAAGGACGTTTCGGCGACTGGCTTGAGAACGTTCAGGACTGGGGTATCAGCCGTAACCGTTACTGGGGAACTCCACTGAATATCTGGGAGTGTGAATGCGGACACCAGCATTCGATCGGAAGCATCGAAGAACTGAAAGAAATGTCCGACAACTGTCCGGATGAGATCGAACTTCACCGTCCATACATCGACGAAGTAACGATCAAGTGCCCATGCTGTGGAAAGCAGATGCACAGAGTACCGGAAGTTATTGACTGCTGGTTCGACAGTGGATCAATGCCATTTGCACAGCATCATTATCCATTGAGAATAAAGAGTTATTTTGAAAAGCAGTTCCCGGCAGACTTCATCTCCGAGGCTGTTGACCAGACACGTGGATGGTTCTACTCACTGCTTGCAATCTCTACACTGATCTTCAACAAAGCACCATA
>ENA-OQHY01000813-OQHY01000813.1-human-gut-metagenome-genome-assembly--contig:-NODE-813-length-15806-cov-6.393201_pt1 | contig 15806 bp, 14 predicted proteins | sample MGYA00242570_ERZ504733 | MGnify/ENA primary metagenome ERZ504733 (study PRJEB26092, sample SAMD00036219) | human gut metagenome | host: Homo sapiens | study: EMG produced TPA metagenomics assembly of...
CACCTCTACTTCTGCCATACCTACCATAAACGGCGGCGGCGAGATTGGTGAAGAATGCTGTTTCACAACCTGAAGCTCGATATTGTTAAAGAAAGTGCTCTTTAATGCAATATCTTCCAATGAAACTTTCTTCTGGGCATTTTCAGACTGATGGCATCCATATCAACACTATAGCCCTCTTCTGCATCTGTCATATGACCTGCTGCATTTCCGTCTGCCCCATCGCTTATCTCAAGTGTCTCATCATAGAATACACAGGATCCGTCAAAATCAACTTTTCCCTCATCTACTTCCATCATCTCTGCGCCAAGCTTACAGATTTTTTTCTTCAGCTCCTCACAGGCCTTCATAACCGCTACACCGGTGGTATAGGTTGTGGCGGAAGCATAGGAACCGGAATCATAAGGAGAAATATCCGTATCCACACTGAATACTACTATGTTATCCATAGGCGTATTCAGACAGTCAGCCGCAATCTGCGCCATAACGGTATCACAGCCTGTTCCCATATCCGTACATCCAAGTGCCAGTGTATAAGAACCATCTTCATTCAGCTTAATATCTGCGCCGCCTACGTCAACTCCTGCAATAGAGGATCCCTGCATAGCCATGGCAACACCGACTCCGCGGACCTTGCCATTTCCCATATCCCTGCATGGATATTTGGAATCCCAGTCCATCATCTCTTTGGCGCGCGCCATACAGCGGTCCATGGAACAGCTCTGTGCATAAGGAACATCCGGATATCCCGGAAGAGGACCGCCCTCTACAGGCATATTCATTTCTTTTACCTTAACAGGATCCATTCCCATCTTATGTGCCAGCTCATTTACTGCAGATTCCACTGCAAAAATACCCTGGGTTGCACCATAACCACGATAGGCACCTGCAGCCTGCACATTTGTATAGACAACATCAAAAGCAAACCTGTGGGCTTCTGTATGTCTGTAAAGAGCGATTGATTTATGACCGCTGAGTCCTACTGTTGTAGAACTGTGTTCTCCGTATGCCCCAGTGTTGGACAAAGTATAAAGATCAATTGCCTTGATGATACCATTTTCATCTGCACCTGCGCGTACTGTGATCTCCATCTCATGACGCGGTGAAGAGCAGATCATGGATTCATATCTGGAGAAGATCATCTTGGACGGGCGGCCTGTTTTCCAGGTCACGATCGCCGGATAGATCTCACTGACAGAGGTCTGCTTTGCACCAAAGCCGCCACCGATCCTTGGCTTGATCACACGTACTTTGGAAGCAGGAATGTCCAGTGCCCTTCCAACGATCCTTCGCACATGGAATGGGATCTGTGTTGAGGACAGAACGATCAGTCTGCCGAAATGATCCATATAGCAGGCTGTGCGGAAAGTCTCCATCATAGTCTGCTGGTTTGCTCTTGTATGATAAGTGCGCTCTACAGTATATTTACACTTTGCCAGAACTTCATCTACATTTCCATGTTCTTCCACTGCGGATGCACATAAGTTTCTTTTGTTGTCTCCGCCAAGAGGAATTTTCAGCTTCCAGTCATCCTCCGGATGGACCAGGATCGGATTATCTTTTGCCTTGTGGATATCCAGAACCGGTGTCTCCACGCGGTAATCTACGCGGATTCTCTTCAATGCTTTATCTACCGCCTCTTCTGTCTCACCCGCAACAATGGCAACTGCATCTCCCACAAAACGTACATGACGGTCAAGGATCAGTCTGTCATCCGGACTCATCTCCGGTGCAGTCTGGCCGGCAAGGGTAAAACGTTTCTGAGGCACATCTTTATAGGTAAGGATACATGCAATTCCGGCCACCTTCTCGGCAGTACCTGTTTTAATATCTTCCACCCAGGCGTTGGCGTGGGGACTTCTCAGTATCTTCACGATCAGGCAGTCCCTTGGTGCCAGATCATCTGTATAGACAGGCTTTCCGGTTACCAGTGACATTGCATCTGTTTTACGTACAGGTTGATTTACATATTTCATCTTTATGCTTCCTCCTGTGCTTTCTTATATTTCAGGAACTTCAGGATACTCCTTGTCTGGGAAACAAAACCGGAACATCTGCACAGATTTCCCGCAAGATATTCTTTGATCTGCTCCTCTGTGGGATCTTTGATCTCGTTGAGCATCGCAAATACATTCATGATAAATCCCGGATTGCAGAAACCGCACTGTTCCGCACCTTCATTCGCCAGAAAGCTTCCAAACTCCTGCGCTTCTCTCTGCATTCCTTCCAATGTAACGATTTTCTTTCCCTCAATGCGTGCTGCAAGTGTACTGCAGGAAAGCACCGGACGACCGTCCATAAGAACTGTGCAAAGACCACAGTTCGCAGTTTCGCAGCCTCTTTTCACGCTGAAACAGCCCTGTTTTCTTAAGAAATCGATCAGCAGTGTATCCGGGGAGATCTCTGCGTGGCGGTTCACTCCGTTAAGCCAGAAATTAATATTCATTTTTCATCCCTCCTACTGCTTCCCAGGCTCTTCTTGTCAATACTTTTACAAGAAGGGTTCTGTATTCCTTTGATCCTCGCATATTGCCTGCAGTAGGAACGTTCTCTGCCGCATATTCTGCAAAGGCTTCGATCGCCTCTTCCTTCTGCTTTTTTGTCATGTTCCGGAAATTCTTCAGGATCTGCTTCTTATCTTCCACGATCATGGCACGTGCAGGTCTGGCACCTATCACAGTCCTTGCCTCATTTCCGATCACAGAAGCTGCACAGGTCAGCACCGGGAAATCTGTTTTTATGTTTCTCTGACTTAAGTAACAGGTAAGAAGTGGCTCTTTTCGCACGATGATATTTACAAGGATGTCATTGTCCTTCTTCATATTTACAAATTCAGTCAGTGGAATACGGCCTGCATCATATAATTCTACCCATGTATCCATTCCCAGGAACATGGTCAGAACATCTGAGAAACCATATCTTCCATAAATGCTTCCTCCCACAGTGGCACAGTTTCTGAACTGTACGCCTACAATGTGGCACAGGCTTTCTTTCATAGCTCCATGTGTGTAGGTATTCAGAGCTTCATTTGTCTCCAGGTCATGAAGCGGAGTCATACATCCGATGACAAATTCGTCATCATTCTCCGAAATCGCATCCAGCCCCAGACCGGAAAGATCAATCGCTGTGGATATTGCTCTGTTGCCCATTTTCATCCAGACCATTCCCCCAAGAATACGGGCTGTTTTCTTCTGGTTCAGTTCATAAGCTTCCGCCAGACTGTTTACCTTTACATAGCTTTTGATTTTCAGCATTATGTATCGTATCCCTTTCTTACATACTTTTCATATCTCTTGTAATATTTTGACTCGGATCTGTCGTCAGACAGCCAATTTAATATAATACCATAGCTTAAAGAAAAAATCTATAAATATCCTCTATTTCATAAATAAATTTTTGTTACTGTTCACTCCGTTCTCAGTAACGTAGCCAAAATTCATTCCAGATTGCCTGCGGCAATGGATTTTTGGCTTGTATGTCTCGGCAGTAATCCTGGTCAGGCGGACAATATCATCCGCTTTGCTGCTTGCTGTAAATATTACTCTAATTCTAGCATATGACAGCCAAAAGTGTCTATTGATAAAACTATCCAAAAAAACACTTTTCAAAATATTATCGGATTAACTGCATCATTTGTTTCATTGCGAATCGTTTTTGTGCACTGTACCCAAATATTTTCGTAATGTATTTGGTTTTTTATATATTTTACTGGATTTTTTCAAGTATCAATGTTATAATGTTCACAAATAAAAGACTTATCACTGTTAATTGCAGATAACAGGTACAATTTGCGAATATCCGCCTGAATCTATATCGTTCAATAACAGAGATGTCATAAAGGAGGGTTTGATTATGAGTAAACGCGTGATTACAATAAACAGGATGCTCGGCAGTAATGGCCGCCTGATCGGTAAAGCTCTGGCAGAAGAGCTTGGATTTGCTTTTTATGACAAAGAGCTGATCGATATTGCAGCTCAGAAAGAGAATATTCCTTTTGATCTGCTTGCCAAGGTTGATGAGAAACGTGGCAGCCAGTGGCGTTTTCCCATTGACCATGAACTTCAGATGGACAGCGATTTTCACTTTGTTCCCATGAATGATGTGCTCTTTGATCTTCAGCGAAAGATTATTCTGGATGCTGCTGAGAAAGAAGATTGTGTGATCGTTGGCCGATGCGCCAATCACATCCTCGACAATAAATGCCTGAGCGTATTTATCCATGCACCATTTGAGTATCGTGTACAGACTGTCATCGAGCGTACAGGACGGGAAGAAAAAAGTGCACAGAAGCTGGTTAAGAAAGTGGATAAAGAACGGCGTACTTATTATGAGTACTTTACAGATAAGAAATGGAAAGATATTTCCCAGTATCATCTGGCATTTGACAGCAGTAAATTTGAGCAGGATAAAATTATACAGATGATAAAGATGGCATTGTAAAATCAAACAGGGTTCCAGATTCAAAAGTCTTATCATGCAGGCACGAACGACTTTTTGAACCTGGGCCCCTGATATCATATTATTTATTTTCTCCCAGAATATACTGCTTCAGGAAATCATAAATCTGATTCTCTGTTGGAGGACATCCCTTTACGTTATGTTCAAATTTACAGGTGCATGCACCTACACCCAGTTTTCCTGTTTTTCCGCGGTATCCCTGGCCGATGCAGATTTTCGTGTCCAGTTTCTCGAAAAGGCCGTCATTTTTAAGCATTTCCAGAGCCGGGATGAGATAACCATAGCAGGCACTGCAGGATTCTACTTCTTCTACTGCATCCTGAAGTTCTACCACTTTTCTTGATTTCGGAAGTTCTTTGCGGGCATTTTCCTCACAGTATACGATGTGGGAATTTTTCAGATCAGTACTTCCAACCCCAAGCTTCTCTGCCAGTTCAATATACGGTACATCTTCGTTGTATAATGCATGATCTGACATACATAAGAATCGATCAGTACCGGATCCGTCCCCGCCCAGATACGGTTCATCACTACCGGATTTCCGCCATCCTCGAAATCCAGATCCCCGCAAATGTTATCAACCACGACAAAATCCTGATGGAGCCCCGCATTCAGATGTGCAATCGGTTCATGCAGTCCCATCGCATGAAAATGACGCTTCTCTGTATTGGGGATCAATCCTTTCATATTTTTCAATGCACATGTGATCTTTGTCTGACAATGGCCTTTCAATACCGGAACATTGATCAGAAAATCAATATTTGCCGCACGTTCACAGACATTCAGTTTCATCCCCCTGCAATCTCTTTCAATCCCCTTGTCTTTCTGCATATCCCAAAAAGGCACCTGATATTTTTCCGTTAGTTCACGATATCCGCATACTTCGTATGCTTCTGTGGTCTTATCTCCCACCCAGGAGCCTTCCAGAATGGCAATATTTCCATATCCGTTTTCCTGCAGATACTCAATAATTCCCGCCACAATTTCCGGATGTGTGGTAGCTCCCCATGAAGCCTCGGAAGGTGATACAAGATTAGGCTTGATACCAATCTGCATCTTTTTATCTGAAATTACAGACGCCAGGCCGCACTGTGCCAGCAGTTCCTTTGTCATTTCTTTGTAATTGGTTCCGCTCTTTATATAGATTTCATTTTTGTTCATTACAAGATTATCCTTTACACTTTACATTCGAATATTTTTCTGCTGATTTTTGCATATCTTTTTTGTATTTCCCCCCGGAAGTTTTCTTCTGAATCGGTCAGCTTTTCTGAGGTGAAAATGTTCTCCGCATCAGCCTGCATGCCACTGTACTTGTGAGCAATGCCACCAGAAATCCTGCCAGAACATCCCCCGGATAATGTACGCCCAGATAGAGTCTGGAAAAGCAATCATTCCGGCCAGAACAACAGGTAAAATCCCCCATTTCCCGGGCAGCATCCGCAGACAGACCAGTGCAACGGCAAAGGAAGCGCAGGTATGGCCGGATGGAAATGAATAGTCTTTCGGTCTGGTGATCAGCGGAATGATCTGTGTATAAGTATCAAAAGGTCTTGGACGGGCTACTGCATTTTTTATCAGCAGATTTGTGATCAGAAACCCTGACAGCAGCGAGAGTGCCGCTGTCACTCCTGTTTTGCGTGTTTTCCCAAAACAGATCAGAAGCACACATAATACGATCCAGAACCATCCTCCGTTTCCGAGGAAGGTGACTGCTCTCCAGAACGGAGTCAGGGCATCCACCCTTAAATGTTCCTGGATCCACAGTAAAATATTCATATCTAATTGCTGTAATGTCGCCATAAACTTCTCCCATTATATTTTTTATCAGTCACAGTATGTATTCCTCTCAAAATACATACGAATTATATCAGTCCGCTTTCTTTTGTGCAAGGTTTATTATAAGCCAGGTTATGTCTCCTTGATTTATTCATATCCTCAAAAGTCAAAATAACGTAGAAATCAGTCAAAATACCGATAGCGTTTTTCTGCCGGAAGGATTATGCTGAGAGCAGACTTATAGAACTGCCTGATCAGCAAATACTTATTATGGGGGTAAATATGATAAACACATTATCAGTCGGTAAGGATAATTTTTACCGGCAGATGCTTAAACTGACGATTCCGATCATTATCCAGAATCTGCTCAGTGCAGCGGTTAACTCCGCAGATGTAATTATGCTTAATTATGTGGGACAGTCTGCGATTTCTGCGGTGTCTCTGGCTGCCAATTACTCCAATATCCTGTTTATGGTATATTATGGACTTGGCACAGGTGCCTCTCTTCTGTGTGCGCAGTATTTCGGAAAAAATAATATGCAGGCTATTCATGCGATCGAGGGAATTGCCTCCGCTTTTCTATCATAATCTCGGGAATCGTAGCACTGATCGCATTTACCGCTCCTCAGCTTATGATGAAGATTTTTACTTCTGATCAGGAACTGATCTCTATCGGTTCTTCTTATCTGAGGATTATGGGAATTACATATCTCTGCTGGGGAATTACAGAGGTTTATCTGGCGATTTTGCGCAGCATCGGACGCGTAACGATCAGTATGGCATTGAATATGCTGGCTTTTATACTGAATATTATCCTGAATGCCACTTTTATCTTCGGGCTTTTCGGCGCACCGAAGCTGGGGGCTACAGGTGTTGCCATTGCAACTGCTGTTTCCAGACTGATCGAACTGGCAGCATGCGTGATTGTTTCTTTCCTGAGCAAAGATGTTAAATTGAACCTGACCTTTATGTTTATCCGCAGTAAGGTGCTGTTTGGCGACTTCATCCGGCTGTCACTTCCCGCTCTTGGAAATGACGTTTCCTGGAGTGTTGCTTTCTCCATGTACTCTGTAATCCTGGGACACCTCGGAACAGATGCCGTCGCAGCCAACTCTCTGGTTACGGTTGTCCGCAATATCGGTTCTGTGTTCTGCTTTGCAATTGCCAGTGCGGGAACGATTCTTCTTGGAAATGTTATGGGAAAAGGGGATCTGGAGAAATCGAAGGTGTATGCCTCCAGAATGCTGAAGATGACCATTATAGCCGGTGCCATTGGCGGTGTGATCGTATTTGCCATCACTCCTCTGGTTCTGAGATTTGCATCCTTAAGTGACGGCGCAATGCATTATCTGAAGTACATGCTGCTTATCAATACCTATTATATTATGGGTTCTGCTGTAAACACAGCCCTGATCGCCGGGGTATTCCGCGCAGGCGGTGATACGAAGTTCGGGCTGATCTGCGATACCATTGATATGTGGGTATATGCGGTACCTCTGGGATTTTTTGCGGCCTTTGTCCTGAAGCTTCCGGTATTGTGGGTCTACTTCCTGCTATGTACAGATGAGTTTGTGAAATGGCCATGGGTATTCCATCATTACCGCCAGGGGAAATGGGCGCAGAATATTACAAGGGAGAATCTGTTTGAGCAGAAAGCTTCCTGAGATATCATTTTAACCGAATCAAGTAAGTCCCCTGCGGAGGATTCCCACTTATTATCCCAAACAAACAATAGTACGTAAAAACAGCAGGTCTGCTCATTTTCTGAACATTCCTGCTGTTTTATGTCTGCAGATTTTCTTTCCGGATCCCTGCAGACATCCATTTTCGGTTTATAAAAAATGCTTACAGATTATAATGTATTCAGGTCGATTCTGTAATCGTCAGAGCCCTGTCCGTCTACTGTGTAGTAAGCGGCTTTCTGCTCAACATTTACATAAACGCTGATTTCTTTTCCTTCGATGCCTTTGTCTTTGATGTCTTTTTTGATTGCTTCCTCGATGGAGCTCATTGTAACTGCAAAACCAGGTAATTCGATAGTTGTTTCTGCGAATTTTTTGATGTCGATATTTTTAGCCACTTCTTTCACTGCCTTCTTTACAGTTTCTTTTGCTTCTTCTACAACCGGAGCCTTCGCAATATCGGCTGCAGCGTCTTTTGCTTCTTCAATTACTGCTGAAGCCTTTACAGTTGTTTTCTCAACTGTCTCTTTGACTGCTTCTGTAGCCTTTGTTGTTGCTTCTTTAATAGTTTCCTTTGCTCTTGAAGTTGTTCTTTTTCTCATAATAATCTCCTATTCCAACTGATTGGTCTAACAGTTTCCTGTGTAACCGTATCACAAATTCCAGATAATGTCAAATTTTTATCAAATTTTGTCCTACTCAACATTTTTTAAGGCTTCATCCATAGGAACATTCTTCACTCTCCGAAATTCCAGCAAGGCCACGATTCCGTATGTAATGATTCCTGCTGCAAACATCTGCACATAGATCATCGGGTCGATCCAGAGCGTAATCCAGCCGGAAATGCTTGACAGCATCATCTCCCTGAACAGAACCTTCATAACCGATGTTTCTATTGGAAGACTGACAAGCAGACAGAGCACTACTACCATTGAAGTAGACAGAATGTACAGCCTGCTGATCTCGCCATTTGTATAGCCCAGGATTTTTACCATTGAAATAGACTGGGCATTTTTTTCGATAATGATCTTGGAAAGAAGATAGATCAGTACCATATAGATCACAATAGCAAATCCATTTACCATTCCCATCATACTTCCCATAGACACATCCAACTGTCTGGAAATCTTGGTCAGTGCATCCAGGTCCACCACTGACCCAATATATTTGTCTTTGATATCTGTAATCCTGGTATCAGAAAAATAGCCGCTGTAATAATCTTCTCCCAGATCAAAGGTTTCGTTCAGCTGAGTTCTGGTCATAAATACACACAGGCCTGCCGTATAATCATAAATTCCTGTTACCTTAAAAGAATACTGTTCCTTTTCATACTTTTCCTTCAGGGTAATGGTATCTCCGGGATGAATCCCATATTTGTCCGCATAAGCACTGGAAATATAGATTCCTTTATCAAGATCAGCCTTTACATATCTGCTGTCCGGCTCGATTCCATACAAAAGAACCTCCTCGCTCTTATACTTTCCGGGAAGAGTATTTAAAGAATATGCTGAAAACTCTTCTGCATCTTCATTCTTTGTTTCCGCAGACATATAGAATTCCAGTATAGAAAACAGACTGTCAAATTTGTTTCCACTGGCTGCACTTACCGGAACCTGAAGCATATACTGATATTTTGCCAGCATATTATTCTGGATTTCCACCTGATAATGAGATAAGGCCGAAGGAAGGAGTAATCCAAACATCAACAGCAGGTTGGCAAAGATAATCCCGATAAACAGTACCAGATAATTGCTCATATTCTGAAAGATCACACGAAGGCGAAATCTGGAAAAGCTTTTTATAACAGGGCTTAAATAAATTGCTTTTTTCTTCTTTCTGCCTGAAAGATCCCTGCGCAGGAATTTCAGCGGGGAAAGACGCAATTTGTGTCGGAGAACTCCATAATTCACCACCAGCATAATGATCACCGGAACTACTGTTGTAAGCAGAAAAGCTTCTGCGCTCCATACGGTCACATAGGTAGCAGGCTATAGCTGCCATAATACATTCCTGCACATACATTTTTAAATACTGTATATCCCAGAATATTTCCCACCAGGCTCCCACCAGTGTAACAAGGACAGGCAGTGCCATATAGTGCCGGATCAGTTCTCTCCTGGTATAGCCGGAAGCTCTGAGTGTGCCGATCACCCCTGATTCCCTGCGAATCGTATTACTGATGGTAATTCCGAATACGAAAGCCATAATGACAATTACAATGTATAACAATATAATCATCATAGCCTTGTCACTTCCCATATCATCTCCGGTAAAGGTGATGGCCTGATTCAGATATCTGGGTACAAAAGCTTCCAGGGTAACAATTTCCCCTATATTTTCCATCAGTTCTTCTGAAACTTCCTTTTCCTCTTTTTCTGTTTTGGGCTGTTTGTCATAAATCCAGGAATAATTGTACTGGAGCTTATCCTGATCCAGAGTATCAAACTCCTCCGGTGTTACCACAGAAACTCCGAATTTCACAGAATCAAACATGGAATCATTATTATTCTGAAAAAGACAGCTGTAATCAGACAGTGCCACAAGCCCTGTAACCTTCCAGGTCTGCTTACCTCTCTGGCTCTTCAAGGTGTCTCCCACCTTCAGTTCATTATTGTCTGCATACATGCGGTCAATGGCAATTTCCCCTGTTGCTTTGGGAAATTCTCCCTGCATCAGGCATACTCCATTGATTTCTGTCCTGTTTTTGAAAAATCGCATGGTACTTCCATTATCCAGCGGCTCTTCAATATAGAAATTTTCATACAGCTTTATTCCCAGATTCTGGATTTCTTCTTTCTGGCTTTTATATATCTGTTGATTGGTACGGAAATTTCCGTTTTCTATATTGTATTTTTCAAATCCATCATTATAAGCAACAATCATACTTCCGTCTGCCACCAGAAATCCAGAAACCATTCCTATGGTCAATACCATCAGAATAAAGACCACCAGATATTTTCCCAATTCCCCCTTCAGTTCTCTGGGTAGACGTTTGCGTAAAGGATTTTTCATAAATAACTCCTTTCCTTTGTCATAGGCAGAAACCCACTGCCTTTAGGCGGTGGGAGGAGCCTTGTAAATTATTATCCAATATGCTACAATAACCGTAGCAGTTTTTAAAGAGAAAACCGTTAGATGTGCTGCTCATCAAAGACACTCTTTTGTGCATTGACAAGATATGAGGTTGCAATACAAAACTCGCGTATTGCGTAAAATCTTACCCGTAAAAGAATGTTTGCTGTATAGCATGGGAAGTTTAGTACCTGATACAGTTACAGATGAGTATATCTTGTCTGTAAGGGTGCTGTCAACCACCCTATGATGTAACGCCACTTTAGGTAGCAATACCTATTGGGGATAAAAGGTCGAAGGCGTAAACCGTTACTACGACTGGGCAGTTACAAGCCCATTGCCTTTAGGTAATGGGTAGTTGACAGTTATACAATAGTAAGTCACAAACTCACATATGAAACATATACTAATATCGAGAACTGCAATCTATTATTGTCAGATTCCACGACAACTGCCGGAATGTCCTGTAAAATTACAGTCTGCCGGGCAGACTGTCTAGTCTGACGATATAGGATTTTCCAGAGGTGATACTTTTCTATGCTGTTTAGTCGTCATACCTCAGATGATCCGGAATTATCCGGTACATCCTGTTGTAACAATAACAATCGCTGCAGCTGTGACTGTCAGGGACCTCAGGGGCCGCGCGGTTGTCCTGGTCCTACCGGACCCAGAGGCTGTCCCGGTCCCGTTGGTCCAATGGGACCTCAGGGCCCCCAGGGTGAACCCGGACTTCAAGGCTACCCAGGTCCTGTCGGACCTGTTGGAGCCACTGGCGCTACCGGACCCGTCGGAGCTACCGGAGCTACTGGCGCTGCCGGACCTTCCGGAGCTATCGGACCTACTGGCCCTGCCGGGCCTATCGGACCTACTGGTGCTGCCGGGCCTGCCGGACCTACTGGAGCCACTGGTGCTACCGGACCTGCCGGTACTGTAGCTCCGGCAGCGGCCGTAGCAGATGCCACAGGTCAGACAGATATTGTAACCCAGTTTAATCAGCTTCTCGCAAATCTCCGCGCAGCCGGACTTCTTGCAACTTAAACCTCAGGAGGGGCAAATGCTCCTCCTGATTTTCTCAAAAGGTGCTTTAAATTATCTTCCATGATTTCTCTCAGCCTTTGTATGATTGTAAAAAATGAAGAAAAAGTATTGCCGCGTATCCTGAAACCCATGAAAGAAATTGTAGACAAAATTCTTATCTGTGATACCGGTTCTACAGACAGGACCAAAGAAATTATCAGAGAATTTACAGCAGAAGTTTATGATTTTCCATGGAAAAATGATTTTTCTGCTGCCCGGAATTTTATTTCGGAAAAAGTCAGTACTGATTACTGGATGTGGCTGGATGCAGACGACATGATCACTCAGGAAAATCTGTACAGACTAAAACAATTAAAAGAAACACTGAGTCCGAACACAGATATGGTTATGATGGATTATGTCACAGATTTCGATGAATGGAATCATGCTGCATTCTCCTGTTACAGAGAACGCATCTTAAAAACTTCCCGAAATTTCAGATGGCGGGGAAGAGTTCATGAATCCATCATTCCCACCGGGAACATCCTTTATTCTCCCATACAGATTGAACATCGCAAAATAAAACCCTGCTCTTCCTTTCGAAATCTGCACATCTATCAACAGATGATCGAAGAAGGAGAGCCTCTGGAACCCAGAGACTTATTTTATTATGGCCGGGAACTTTTTTATCATAAGCAATACGAGTATGCCATCTGTGTTCTGAAAAAATTTCTGAAAGAGCCGGACGGCTGGATTGAAAACAGACTGGACAGTTGTCTGGTTCTCTCCTATTGTTATCAGGCATCAGGCAATGACCAGTATGCTCTTGAGATACTGTTTCACAGTTTCATGTCAGATATTCCAAGAGCCGAAATATGCTGTGAGATTGGGAAAATATTTTTTATGAAACAGAACTTTTCCATGGCAGCTCACTGGTATCATCAGGCACTTCTTGCACCGGACAACAGCCAAAACGGAGGATTCTATATTCCGGACTGCCATAATTTCATACCATTTCTGCAATTATGTGTATGTCTGGACAAATCCGGAATGCACAAAGAAGCTTTTGAATTTCACCGGAAAGCCAGAACACTGAAACCGGAACATCCTTCTGTTATTCAAAATCAGATCTATTTTCATGAGATTCTGAGATTTTGAAAAAATGCCACAGACCGTATTAATCTTTTACAGTCTGTGGCATTACGCTACATATTATATTGTTTTCGTTACTGGTGAACCGACACTATTCCACAGTTACACTCTTAGCCAGATTTCTCGGCTTATCTACATCCAGGCCTTTGGCTACGCTGACATAGTAGCCAAGCAGCTGCAAAGGAATAACTGCCAGTGAAGTTGCAAAGTGTGGATCTGTTTTCGGAATATAAACTGTGAAATCTGCAGTATCTTCTATATTATAATGTCCATATGTGGTAAGTCCCATCAGGTATGCACCGCGGCTCTTACATTCTACCATATTGGAGACTGTTTTCTCATAGAGATGATTCTGCGTGAGAATACCGATCACAAGAGTTCCGTCCTCAATCAGAGAGATTGTGCCATGTTTCAGTTCTCCGGCCGCATAAGCTTCTGTGTGTACATAACTGACTTCTTTCATCTTCAGGCTGCCTTCCATACTGATGGCATAGTCAATACCACGCCCGATAAAGAAAGCATCCCTGGCATTTGCCTGCTTAGCCGCAAACCACTGGATACGCTCTTTGTCATCTTCAATGATCTTGGCAATCTTATCCGGAAGTGTTTTCAGCTCTGCGATCAGCTCCTGATATTTTTCTTCTGTAATCTGTTCTCTGACTTTTCCAAACTGCACTGCCAGTGCATAGGAGGCAATCAGCTGAGTACTGTATGCTTGGTAGTTGCTACAGAAATTTCCGGTCCCGCCAGAGTGTAAAAAACATTATCCGCTTCTCTGGCAATGGAAGAACCTACCACATTGACAATTCCCAGTGTACGGATACCTCTCTGTTTCGCCTCACGAAGTGCCGCAAGGCTGTCTGCTGTTTCCCCTGACTGGCTGACAATGACCACAAGACCTTCCGGATCTAAAATCGGATTTCTGTATCGGAATTCCGATGCCAGTTCCACACGTACCGGAATCCTTGTCAGATCTTCAATCACATACTGGGCTGCCATTCCCACATGGTAAGCAGAGCCACAGGCTACAATATAGATCTGGCTGATCTTTTTGATCTCCTCATCTGTAAGACCTACTTCTGAGAGATCAATACGATCATCTTTGAGTATAGAATTCAAAGTATCCCGAACTGCTTTCGGCTGTTCATGAATTTCTTTTATCATGAAATGTTCAAATCCCGCTTTCTCCGCCGCTTCTGCATCCCATTCAATTGTTTTCGGCTCTTTCTGGATCTCATCACCATCCAGATTGTAGAACGTGATCTCCCCTTTTCTGATACGAGCCATCTCCAGATTTCCAATATAATATACATTTCTGGTGTATTTTAAAATTGCAGGAACATCGGATGCAATGTAAGATTCACCGTTCTCCACCCCAAGGATCATCGGGCTGTCTTTTCTTGCCACATAAATCTCTCCCGGGTAGTCTTTAAACATGATCGCAAGAGCATAGGAACCGCGGATACGGACCATTGCATGGTTAATGGCATCTACCGGTGTTCCGAGATATTTCTTATAATAATAATCTACAAGTTTAACTGCTACTTCAGTGTCTGTAGATGAATAAAACTCATAGCCATTGCGGATCAGTTTGTCTTTCAGTTCCTGATAATTCTCAATGATTCCATTATGAACTGCTACTACGTTACCGTCATCACTCATATGGGGATGCGCATTTGTCTCAGATGGTTCTCCATGTGTCGCCCAACGGGTATGTCCGATACCACATGTTCCAGGTACAGATTCTCCATTATTAGTTTTATCTGCAAGAACTTTCAGTCTGCCTTTCGCTTTAATAACCTCTGTATCACCTTCGCCGTCGCGAACTGCAAGTCCCGCTGAATCATAACCTCTGTATTCAAGTCTGGACAGACCATATAATAATATAGGTGCTGCCTGATGATTACCTGTAAATCCAACAATTCCACACATTTATATTTATTCCTCCCATATTTTCCAGATATTTACAGCATTATAAAAATACTGCTTTATTATATTATAAGAGCATTATGGAGTAATTTCTTATAATATAATAAAATTTCAGGGGTTCTCTCTGTCATATCGTGTCTCATTGTATCATGATGTTCCACATATGGCAAGAAAATCCCCTGAAACTGTGTACTCTGTTTTTACGAAAGTACTTTCATCATTGTTTTATCCACGTTATCCTTTGTGTCTTTTTCTGATTACCGATTTCATTTTACTTTCTGCTTCTTTACTGTTGACCAGCCGCTGTATATCTTTCTTCCATTCTCATCATATCTGTATGAACGGATTCTGTAATAATATGTATGTCCTTTTTTCAGTTTTGCATTTGTGTATTTTGTAGTTGAACCGGATTTAATTACCGCTGCTCTTACGTATGGATTAGTGGTTCCTGCCCGGCGGTAGATCTCATATCCGTCTGCACTCTTTGCCTTTTTCCATGTAATCACAAGTTTTCCGGCAGTCCTGTTTGATATACCTGTAATTGAAGTTTTTGCCGGTTTTGCAGTCAGATCATCAGCAGAATACGTTTCCTGCGTCATATAAAGAATGGAATTTTTTCCGGTTCCATATAAGCTCTTTGCTTCTTTGTCATATGCAAAATATATATTCGCACTGTCTGTCGCATATGTATAGCCCCGGGAAATACTTCCTGAAATCGGA
>ENA-OQHY01000814-OQHY01000814.1-human-gut-metagenome-genome-assembly--contig:-NODE-814-length-15802-cov-2.567592_pt1 | contig 15802 bp, 25 predicted proteins | sample MGYA00242570_ERZ504733 | MGnify/ENA primary metagenome ERZ504733 (study PRJEB26092, sample SAMD00036219) | human gut metagenome | host: Homo sapiens | study: EMG produced TPA metagenomics assembly of...
GCTGTGTGGATTGGATAGAACATATAAGTAATGCAGAAAATGCGTAAAAACGGGACGCATGGTAGCCATTTATCCGTCAAGACCAACCGAACAATCGGCTCTGCACAGAATGCCAAGCCCATCATCAACGGAGCCATAATATAGGTGCTGGTTTTATAGCCCGGCGGGTCATGGACTTTACTCGACTAGCGTCATCTTGCACGCCTGCCATCGTTGGCAGAAGAACGCTGTCAATGGACGTATTGATATTGTTTGCAATCACACTTGGGAACTTATCGCCTTGGTTGTAGTATGCCAAATCCGCAGACGAATACAATTTACCTATAATCAGGCTGCGAATATTCGTGTAGATGGTATCCAGCAATGATGAAGCCAGCATTTTCCAGCCAAAGGAAAGCAGTCCTTTTAGTCTTTCCCAAGAGAACATCTTCTTTGGACGCCATTTAACCGTCAGCCACAATATCAAGGTATCAATGGCTGTATTGGATAGTTGCTGGGCCACAATAGCCCACACACCAAAACCCGCGTAAGCCAAACCAATGCCCAGAAACGCAGAAAAAATCGTTCCGCCTAGCGTTGCGTAAAAAAACCGCTTGAACAGCATATTACGCGACACATAGGATTGCTGAATACCTTTTACACCAGAAATTACAATGGTCAAGCTAATAACACGGATTATTGGAGTCAGAGACAAATCATTGTAGAAGTTGGCAATCACCGGCGCCGCCATAAACATGATGGCGTACAAAACCAAGCAAACCACAAAATTGAAATAGAACACTGACGAGAAATCCAGATCATCAGCATCCTTTTTCTGAATTAGTGCGGTACCTAAGCCACTATCAACAAACACTTGCATGATGGTGGTAAAGACCGTAATCAAAGCAATTTGACCGTAGTCTTCTGGTGCAAGAATGCGGGCAAGTACAATAGATACGATAAAGGTTACAAGTTGGGCACCGCAGCGTTCCGCAAAGCGCCAGAGGAAGTTCCCTATTACTTTTTTATTTGACATATACTAATCGATTTTTCCTTTAATCTTTCGATTTATTTTATTTATAGCGATTTTCGCAACCATAGAAAGGCAATCATCCTGTTTAGTAATCACTTCCCATGCATGGCTCCACGACGCCCCTTTCCGATGGTATAAGCAATCAATTACAACCTCTGCAGCCATTGCGGCACGTCTTTTTTTCAGTGAAACCTCGATACCATATTCCTTGCGGAATACCTTTTCAAGTTCTTGATAAGCCATCCAGTTTTGATACCCTTTTCTAGCTCCAATATTCCTCGATGACCATGAATTTCCTCCTACTTTGCGTACAAACCTATATGCAGAATATGTCTGAGGAAGTCGATATATGGAACCATGTGCCAATAAATATAAATAGATTTTTATATCTCCCTGAATATCTACTGCATTGAAGCTCTCCGGATAGCTCTCTCCCTGATTTCTAAAAATATTCCGACAAACGAGACTTGCAAGTTGGCTAGGAAGTTCTTTTTCTTCAAAGTCTTTCAATGTATAACGTTCTTCTTTTTCGTAATATCCAAAAGTTTTTATATTCTGAATATTTTCATCTTCATCAACAACTATATATTTATGGACACAGCCGATATCTTGCGGATGTTGCTCCAGCCAATCAACCTGAAATTGCAGCTTATTAGAATCTATCCAATAATCATCTCCCTCACAGAAAGCAATATACTTCCCTTTCGCACGAGAATACTGAAACACTTGGGTCACATTTATGCCCTTACTGAATTGATTTTCTGTTTGTAAAATTGGCTTGATTATATCTGGATATTTTTCCGCATAGGTTTTGATAATATCAGGTGTAGAATCCGTTGATGCGTCATCATGAACTAGTATTTCAAAGGAAAAATCTGTTTTTTGCATCAAAAAACTCTCTAGCGCATGCGCAATATACTTTTCGTGGTTATAAGTATTGCAAATTATGCTAACGCATATATTATCCTGCATTTCGGTTTCCTCTTATCTATCATCGCTATTTAAAGACATTATTCATCCATATGTCGACTTCACAACACCGATCTTGTATAATTTAGCTCCGGAAAATCCGTTGCCTGCTGCTCACCGCGGAGAGGTAGCATACTTGAGCAGCACAGCCATGTGGCTGAACACATGGCTGCTGTGGAGAATCAGTACTTTCTCCACACCATCTTATTAACGACGTTTACATAGCCCTGAATGATGCGAACCACCTTCATGGACACGGTTTCATCCACATAGTCGGGGCAGGGCTTACCCAGAACGCCTTCTGCTTCATCTCAATCGCCATGTCGGTGGCGTTGAGCAGCTCCCGGGTGGTAATGCCAGCCAGAATAAAGTCACCAGCTTCCAGTGCCTCGGGACGCTCGGTGGAGGTGCGGATGCACACAGCGGCGATGGGATGACCAATAGACAGATAGAAGCTGCTCTCCTCGGGCAGGGTGCCGGAGTCGGAGACGATTGCCAGAGCGTTCATTTGCAGCTTGTTATAGTCGTTGAAGCCCAGCGGCTCATTGACGCGAACACGAGGTCCAGCTGGAAGCCACTCTTCTCCAAACGATGCTTGCTGCGGGGATGGCAGGAATACAGGATGGGCATATCGTACTTCTCCGCCAGTGCATTGATGGCGGTGAACAGGCTCAGGAAGTTCTTTTCAGAGTCGATGTTCTCCTCACGGTGGGCAGACAGCAGAATGTACTTGTCCTTCTCCAGTCCCAGACGCTCCAGCACGTCGCTTTTCTGGATCTTCTCCAGATTCATGTGCAGGACTTCCGCCATGGGAGAGCCGGTCTGGTAGGTGCGTTCCTTGGGCAGTCCGGTGTCCGCCAGATACTTCCGGGCAAACTCGGAATAGCACATATTCACGTCAGAAATCACATCCACGATGCGGCGATTAGTCTCCTCAGGCAGGCACTCATCCTTGCAGCGGTTGCCGGCTCCATGTGAAACAGAGGAATGTGCAGCCGCTTCGCAGAGATGGCAGACAGGCAGGAGTTGGTATCGCCCAGCACCAGATAGCCCTCCGGCTGCAATTCGCTGAGCAGCTCATAGCTACGCCCCAGAATGTTACCGCAGGTCACACCCAGATTCTCGCCAACCACAGGCACAAGAATGTCCGGGCCATACTCTCCGAATATGTTTTTCAGTTCAAAATCCTCCCAGAAAACAGTGGAAAGGTTTCTATCCCAGTTCTGGTTGTAGTAGACCACGCAGCAATCAAAATACTCCCGGCAGCGCTTAATCACCGCCGCCAGACGAATAATTTCCGGACGGGTTCCGCAGCCAATCATGACCTTGGTACGCCCGTCATTTTTCCATGTAAAATTGTGTTCCATAAAATTCTCCTAACGTCAACCAGCAGCTTCTCTTACACCGGCTCGAAGAAGGTGTCCGGATGGTTCGGGTCAAAAATCTCGTTGCAGGTCATCACCGTCACCAGATTCTCCGTCTCGGACAGGTTAATGATATTGTGGGTCCAGCCGGGAACCATGTGGACAGCCTCAATCTTGTCCCCGGAAACCTCAAATTCTACCGTTTCTCCGGTATTGATGTTCCGTTCTTGGATCAGACCGTGACCAGCCACCACGATGAATAGTTCCCACTTGGAGTTGTGCCAGTGTTGCCCCTTGGTGATTCCGGGCTTACTGATATTGATGCTCACCTGTCCACAGTCAGCGGTATGAACCAATTCCGTGAAAGAACCACGGTTGTCCACGTTCATCTTCAAAGCATACTTGAATTTATCGGTGGGCAGATAGGTCAAGTACAGGGAGTACAGCTTTTTGGCAAAGGAGCCATCCGGCATTTTCGGCATCATGAGGGTACTCGGCTGTGCCTTGAACTCTTGCAGCAAATCCACGATTTCTCCAATGTTACCTTGTGTGTCACAGGGACGCAGCAGTAACGACCATCTGCTTGCAGAACAGTCTCCACACCGTCAAACTCACAGTGCTGCTCCTTGCCTTCCAGCAGGTCGAACATCCCTTCTACCAGGTCATCGATGTACAGCAGCTCCAGCTCGGTACTGCGGTCATTAACGGTGAAGGCTCGTCATTGGCGACTGCCCAGCAGAAGGTGCTGACGGCGCTGTTGTACTTGGGGCGGCTGTGGCCCATCAGGTTCACAAAACGGTAGACGGCAACCTTAGCCCCAGTCTCCTGAGCATACTGGAAGAATAGTTCCTCGCCAGCCTTCTTGCTACGTCCGTACTCGCTGTTGCCGAAGCGGCCTGCCAGCGTGGCTTGAATGGAAGAAGACAGCATGATGGTTGCCTTGTTGTTGTGCTTTTTCAGGCAGTTCAGCAGATCAGATGCAAAGCCGAAGTTTCCCTTCATGAAGTCTTCCGGGTTCTCCGGGCGATTCACGCCTGCCAGATTGAATACGAAGTCTGCTTTCTGGCAGTACTCGTCCAGCTCCGCCGGGGTTGAGTTCAGATCGTACTCGTAGATTTCCTTAATATCCAGTGCCGGGCGAGTCTTGTTTTTCCCATCCCGAATGTTTTTCAGGTTGTTGCACAGGGCGGTTCCTACCATGCCCTTGGCACCTGTGACTAGAATGTTCATTCTCTCACCTCTTAGTGTACTGCGGTGCAGTCCGGAATATCTGCGCTATCTGGCACGGTTACATTGTTGCAGATGGTGCAGTTGCTACCGATGCGAGCAAAGTCGCCCACAGTCGAACCCGTGCGAATGACGCTGTTGGTGTAAATCAGGGCGTAGTCCCCTACCGTTGCATCACAGTGGATTTCCGTTCCGGCATTCAGCAAAACACCGTTTCCCACAGATGCACCGTTCTGGACACAGGCGTTTTGCAGCACCACACAACCACATCCCAACTTGGCGTATGGACTGATGTAGGCACTGGGGCAACGATATTGGGGAACCCATAGCCAAGGGCTTTTGCGTTCTCATACACCTGTGCCCGAAACTTGTTGTTGCCGATGCCCACCACCAGCAAGCCATACTCTTTCCGCAGCTCCGGCAGATTAGCAAGGCTGCCAAGCACCGGAATACCACAGATCTCAGTGCCTACGGGTTGTCCATCGTCTACGAAAGCACAGTCGTATTGGAGCATTGCCTGTTCTGCAACCATGCGTCCGAAGCCGCCTGCACCAACCAGCAGCAGCTTTTCCTTAGACATTCGGGATGCCCTTCAGTGCATTCTGGACATATTCAGTGGTCAGAATCTTCTTCACAGTGCCCTCAACATCCAGACGCTCTGTGTTGTGGCTGGTGTAGGACTCGTCTGCCATGGTATGTACCTCGCCCTTGACCACGAACTTATCGTAGTTCAGGTCACGATTGTCAGCGGCAACACGGAAGTAATGACCCATATCCTGGCTGCGCAGACGCTCCTCACGGGTCATCAGGGTCTCAAACAGCTTCTCGCCGTGACGAGTTCCGATGATGTTGGTGCCGGTATCGCCGAAGAGCTGCTGGACAGCCTTAGCCAGATCGCCGATGGTGGAAGCATCAGACTTCTGGATGAACAAATCACCGGGATTTGCATGTTGGAAGGCGAACAAGACCAGATCCACAGCCTCGTCCAGATTCATCAGGAAGCGGGTCATGTTGGGGTCAGTGATGGTGATGGGGTTACCAGCCTTGATCTGGTCGATGAACAGAGGGATAACGGAACCACGGCTGCACATAACGTTGCCGTAACGAGTGCAGCAGATGGTAGTGCCACCACGCTCAGCAGCTACACGGGCATTGGCGTAGATGACGTGCTCCATCATAGCTTTGGAGATGCCCATGGCGTTGATGGGGTAAGCCGCCTTATCGGTGGACAGGCAGACAACACGCTTGACGCCAGCGTCGATGGCGGCGTGCAGCACATTATCAGTGCCGATGATGTTGGTCTGAACGGCCTGCATGGGGAAGAACTCGCAGGAGGGAACCTGCTTCAGAGCGGCAGCGTGGAAGATGTAGTCAACACCAGGCATAGCGTCACGGATGGACTGGGGATTGCGGACATCACCGATGTAGAACTTGACTTTCTTGGCAGTGTCAGGATGCTTGGCCTGAAGCTCATGGCGCATGTCATCCTGCTTCTTTTCGTCACGGGAGAAGATACGGATCTCCTTCAGGTCGGAATCCAAGAAGTGCTTCAGAACGGTAGAGCCAAAAGAACCAGTACCACCAGTGATCATAAGGGTTGCGTTATCAAATGCAGACATTTTTGTTTTCCTCCTGTTATTTCAACAAATAGTGTTTATACTTGAAGAACAGCTTTCGTCTGTTCTCTTCGACTAATTCTCTTCAACTCATTTTTCATGTTCAAAAACACATCAGCAGTTTCATGATACACATCCATATAGATTCGATGGATCTATATATTTAATCGTTAGACTTGAAGTCGAGTCAAATCACTAATAAAATTCAGTTCATTGACTTCTGAGCTTATTTTCAATCCTACCAAATTATGATATCTTTTCTACTACTGTGCAGTTCTTTAGCATTGCATGTTACACTTTCCAAAACAACTTATATGGCACAATATCCAGCGGGTCTGGAATTAATGTAAACTTTATGAAATATACAATTGCCAGGCTGTATAGAATCATCCTAACCATCATTCTTGATTTTTGGTCTAATCTCATTATGTTATTGGGTATCAAAATCAAGATGAAAACTTGGAAGTATTGCGCCATGCGTGTCAACACTGTGCCTGCGCCAAAAAGCTGTAAGACAATTCCGACATAAATCATTCGCATCGCCAAACCACTATCCGAAAAATCAGTAGCCATTGCACTGGAGCGTGAATCGTCTTCTGTCATTTCAGAGTAACTTTTATGTGTTTTTTTATAATAAATCCAAACATATATTGTTAGCACAACACTCATGATGTATATGAGCAAATTTCCACCCAACGATGTTCTTGATTCCTGTACACTTTTCAGATAGGTGTTAATGAACCCATAGAATTGGCTCTTAAGCAGTAACAATGCCATGGAACCGCCAATATAGAATACCGATGATTTAACAGAAAAATGGATTTTAATTATAAAGTAAGCAGCAACAAAAATATATGCAGACTTATGAATTTGTGCTGCAATAATAACAATCAAAAAGAACTTCAAGAAGTTTTTGATTCCAGGTTTCTCTGCATATGGGATAGCATATAAGCATATTGCAACGCCTATAACCGTCCTAACAGCCGACATGTCAAAAGTCAAAAAAGTAAAGCATATATAAAGGATTACAGATGTCGTATAATCTTGAGAGTATCTCTTAATAAATCTGTAATATGAATAATACACAAATCCATAAACGCAGACCATGAATGTTTGAAACGATGCCTTGAAGATGTGCGTAAACGCCATCATCAAAAACTCGTATCCCCACTCCATCCATGTAGTATCGTAATTATCCCATGTCTGATATTTCATGGAATCATACACACGTTTATATCCCGCAATATCCTTACCCACACTTGGAGCCTTTAACGCAGTTAGAAGAAACAGACACAGAATAGATATTATTAGAATTGCATTTTTTCTTTTTTCCAGGTTTCTTATCCCACAACAAGCAACCGGTAGAATTAAAACCATGCCGATAAGGGCAAAATATATATCCATTTATTAACCTCTACCATCATTTTCTGAGTGCATTGATTTATAAAGATCTATATACTCGAGAAACCTATCTTCCATAATATACTCTTTCGCCTTGCTTCTAAACGCTCCGAGCTCAGCCTCATGTTTTCACATATTTTTCTAATTTCACTCATCATTTTATTGACATCATCCACAGGAACAACCCTGCCAACCTTTTCATTTAACATCTCCGGACTTCCACCTGTATCAAAAGTCACAACCGGAGTTCCACACGCAATAGCTTCCATATTGACTGTTGGATAGTTTTCCTCTCTTGTCGGCATTGCAAACACATCCGCTGCGCTATAAATCTCGGCAAGTTCTTTTTGATTTTGTGTTCGATGAATTGAAATAATATTTTGCGGCAGATTCTTGTCAATCTCATCATCTGTACCGACAAGGACAATTTGATATTGCTCACCTAATTTTTCCGCCATTTCAACAAAACAGTCCAGTCCCTTACGATACCCCCATGCAAAAGAAACTCCCAAAACAATGTGTGTTTCTGCCGGTATCCCATAGCGTTCTCTAAAATTGCTCGGAGTTGGCTTAAAAACGTCCAAATCGATTCCGTTATTTATTACTTCAATTGGATACTCTTTCAAATACGATTCCTTTGCCAGTTCCGCCAACCACTTTGACGGTGTTACAATTGTCATATTCCCAATGCCGGTAAACCATTTTTTCTTCAGCTTCCACATTCTTTTCGTATTATCGTAAAACGAGGCAGGATATTCCTTATACTGTGGGCAATTATGACAACCAGTCTTCCACTTGTCGCACCTTACTATAGTAAAGTACGGGCATTGCCCAGTGAATGACCAGCAATCATGCAATGTCCATACTGTCGGGACATTATGTTTTTTATATATGAAAAGAGCATCGGTAAATTGATATATGAATCGTGCAAATTATGAAAATGAATGATATCGGGCTTAAATTCATCTATCTTCTTCAAAAGCTTATACGTCTCGAACCATGCGAAGCAACCATTAAAACCTGTAATTCGAGCAAGAGCGACATTTACTCGGCGACTATTGAATGTTCCGATTCGGTAATAGCCGCAATCCTCACCCGCATCACGATTTGTTGTGGTGATAGGCGATGCGCACATCACCTCGTGTCCCTGCGCTCTTGCTACATCGGCAATCCCCATCATGATTTTTCCGGTGCTACCTTTCGCTCCACCATTGATCTGCACAATACGCATCACTCGTACTCCTCACTGATTATCACTAAAGAACTTATATCCTCTACGCCTCATGATTGCCTTTGAGAGATTGAACAGCGGCTTCGGAAGCCACTCACGCAGCCATGTCCGGAATTCAAGCATCCATTCATCTTTAGCTCGCATATCCTCTCGGTCACCTTTATAAATAGGATTCTCATCGAAATACTTGCGTGCCTTCGTCAGCACCTTTCCCTTACGAATCACGTCAAGAATAGGGAATTCCCCGCGTCGGCTATCTGCGCAACGGGCATTCAGCTGTCGTGCCATATTCGTCAACGCAACCTCATACTGCCAGGCATTCAGCGTTTTCGTCAGCGTTTTTTCCATAAAATCCTTACGCCAGATGCCTGCATACAGACTGACAATGTAGTCACCTGCATAATTGTCCAGCAGAAAAATATCCGGTTCGAGTTCCTCAGCTTTTCTGTTTCTCAGGCTCTTCATGGTCATAACAAACAGGCGCAGATAATCAATCTGATGCTTTTCCATGATCTGAATATCTTCGTTAATTGCCTGAGTCGAAATCCTTCCGTCAGGAAATAGTCATCCAAGGTAAAGAGAACATACTCTGTCTTAATCAGCGGCATCACTGCTCTCAGACGTTCCGTTATTTCCGTGCCTTCGCCTGCTGCCACCACTGTTACATTTTCAAAAGTACGATCAGTGGGTTTATCGGTTACTAAAAACGTCTCCACGTTTCGGTCTGCCCAATTCTGATTCAAAAGCAAAACATGTGCATCCCACAAATCCGAAAACTTGTCGCACGTCGAAATAATAATTGAAAAGTTATTCTCCATCACCATGTATCCTCTGCCACTTATTTCATATGTTGGATTGCCTTTGCAACCACATTTTCTGAGGTCTTGCAGCTAGCCTGCAGATTATGATGCTCTCTTGTCATCACAATCGCCTGTTCGTAGTATTTCTTTTGAATTTCCTGATTAGAAATCAGCTGTGTAATCGAATCCACCAATTTAGCTTTATCCGTACAAACCATTGCCGCATCCGTTGACTGCATATACTCAATGATGCCGCTTTCTAGCGAGCCATATGTTAGAATGGATGCACCACTCGCCAATGCGTCCGCTGCCTTCGTAGAGAGTGAATACCGTGAAAGGTTGATGTCCTTTTCCTCAAATCCCTCTACAATAACAGTTATGTCGCTTTCTGCCATGCGCTTTTGAACCTGCGTGTACGGCACAGAACCCATATATTTGACATTTTTATTGTCCTTGAATACAGAATAGACCTGCTCGTCCTTTTCGTTGGAATAAACCTCCAGCATATATTCTGGATTGATTTTTCCAAGGGCGTAGCAATATCGTTCAGGGAGTTGTTGCGTCCCATACCGATATTTCCGAAGTAAGTAATAACCGGGCAATCTTTGTTAATTACGCTGAACGGTTTACGCTGAACCGTAGAAGTCAAATAAACCGTTTCGCCGTCCAGTCCAAATTCCGAATTATACTTATCCCGAATCTTGTCGCTGATGTAAATTGCGCTGCCCGGCCATGCCAGAACCTTATCAATCAATTTTTTATAAGTCGATTTATAAAGGTGATAGATGGGATTCAGCGTTTTCTCCACATTGAAATAGTAGTCATCGCCAATGCAGGAGACAATCGGGACGTTATACCTCTTGGCGACATACATTGCAATCTGCGGGATAAAATAGTCATCCGAAAAAGCCAGAAACACACATTCCGGTTTGAAGTTGTCGAGCCAATTATTTAGCTTCTCTGTGCACCAAAACCTCTTTCGCCAGAGGATTCCTCTGAGCAAATGCGTAAGGGGCGTATGCTTTCCACCAAACTTGTAGGCGGCTTCTGCTTTTGCATCGCCGAGTTCCAAATCATTGTCAAGCCACTCCGTGTCAAGCTCATCATAGTGGTAGATTACGCCGGTATCGACTTCTTCCCCATCCACCGCTGCAACACACGGTGATCCGTAACCTGAAAAAGCGTCTCGCAATGCCCCTTGCACGGCTTCTTTGTATTGGAGAATATCTGTGCAAGATTTTCTTTCTCCCAATAGTGAAAGTACGCATCAAAAGCGCGTGACGTTGATTTTGTGTTATATGGAACTGTTCCTACGATCAGCACTCTCGGATGCATGTCATTTCTCCTTTGACCATTTATCGAATATTTAATACTTCTTGAGTACAACATTTTGATTGAGCAGGCGGATAACCACTGCACATAGCCCTATTGTCAGGGCAAAGTTTCCGGCAGCCAGTAAATACCCTTCAATACTGCTAAATTGGATTGCAACACTGCTTTTGAAGATATTGAGAAGCAGACCGTGCATCATGTAAATTTCTAAGCTTTGTTTTCCTGCCCAAAGGAAAAACTTCCTTACTTTTTCTTTCCGGTTAATACAAAGCTCAGCACGGCATTTGGGTTCATCATCACTATTGCCATCACAGTAAGTGCTACCGTAATCACATAGTTGACCAGAACCAGGCCCAGCCCCACCGGACTGTACAGAATCGGCACTTTGTCCGACTTGATCAAGCTGAGAAGCAGATAGTGCGTGAGATACACTTCCAACGAGTGCTCTCCGACCCATGCAAGAGTACCCCCCCGATTTACTGGAGAAGATTCCCCTACAGAGACCACATACTGCAATACACCCAGCCAACGATGTTGCCGCACGTAAGATAATCGCAAAGCCGCCATCCGACATCTCATAAAGCGGAAATCTAAGAATAACGAACAGCCACACTACAAAGCAGATTGCAACTACACTATCAATAATCTTTTTGCCAATCTCAGATTCCTTCATCCTGTCATCAAACTGACCATACAAGAACCCTGCATAGTAGAAAGGCATATAATAGAGCGTCAATTTGATTGCAAAGAACGAAAGCCCTAAAATTGCGCCAATTCCCACCAGCAGAACCATTCCCACTAAATAGCACCCCAGAAGTACAATCTGCTTCTTCAGCAGGTTTTCTTTGCTCACCCGCTCTGCAATGAAAGAGGCAATGCCAAAAATCATGCTAATCGTCCAAATCGTTGCAAGGAACCAATAACCTGAATCCATATTCCACAGGAGATGCTTAACGTTTAGGAAACCATCCTCTCCAAAAATGATACCTCTAACTAAAAAACTCCATACAGCCCACGGTAGCATATAAGCAACCGTTCTACGCTTCACATATTTCCACAGCCCCTTACCATCAGAGATTGGGCGGCTATATTTCGTTACATATCCGCTAATCAAGATAAACAACGGCATCTGCAAGGACCATGCAATATTAAACACAAATGTGTTTTCTGCTCCGACCGTACATCCACTCATTGTATGTTGCAGAACAACCAGAAGCATCGCTATGCCACGCATGATATCCACAAATTGATTTCGGTTTTCTGCTTTTTCCATGTACTACCTCTTCCTTAGTCTTTCAATTATTTCCGAGTCAACATTTATGTCAAACTTTCTTGCGATAAGTTTCTCTGCCTTTTTTAGTTCTTCGTAATCTATAGTCGTTAATGTTTTGGGGCTGCTCATTCCTTTCTCCCACCTAATATAATGTAGATACGGCTTTACGTTATTGGCATAGGGAGATTCATAACTAATGTTTGGAAGAAGCATTCGTCCGGACATAGTGAATGTTTAAATAATTTTATATATTCCGGATAATTCTCCAGAAAGTTATATATCCATTTCACCATTGCATCATTTAAGCACCACCACGACGACCCAAAATAATACTGAACATTACCCGGTGCTGCTCTTCTTACTAAGGAAAATGTATGATTCCATCCTCCTGTACCATACACCAGAATGTTCTTCAAAATCTTCTGCCATTTTCTTCTTCCGACAACTATTCTAGGAAAGTAAATATCATTTCTTTTTTCGAATTGTTTTATCAAAGCACAGTCAATGAAATTCTCATTTTTATGCTCATTAAGGAACTTCACAATTTCCCCAATCGATTTAAGTGGAAAGTCTTGGCCGCTGATTAAGAAATAATGGCTGTACCCCCCCAGAAATGGCAGCATTTAACAAATTCAGTGTTGCCTGTACCTGGCTAAACTGTCCCCACTGAACATCAATACTGTCCTTCTTTGGAAGAAGATAAATACCATCGCCTTCCCCAATATCTCCTCTGATGCTCTCGCTTTTGGAATCCACATGGACATAAACATCAACTTGCGGATGTTTCAATGCTTTCAGCAGTAGATTAATCTGCTCAGGATTCTTATGGCACTGCATTAAAAAGGCAACCTTCATCATCAAGCCTCAACACTTTCTCAAACATAAACTTCCGCAGCCAGTTGGGAGCCAGCGCCGACCCGCTGCGGATTACGCAACTCTTAATGTACTGACCATTTCCAATAAAGCCTTGCTGTTTCATAAATTTGAACAACTTGGCCTGCGTCTTGGCATATTTCCAACCGGCTCTTCTTAAATACATATCCGAGCCAGCTCTCATATGGAGCAGCGGCTCTTGAATGTTGTACCCATGATATCCTGCCATCAGCTCCTTAGCCAAAGGTAATAGTCCTCCAATAGGTAGAAATCTTGATAGGAGCCAACTGCTTTGACTGCGGACTTCTTATACATCACGCAGGGTGATTGAACGGATTCCGCTTCTTTGCAAACTCTATAATTTCCGCATTCGTCTCCGGCGGCACTCGCCTCGTATCAACCGTGTTCGGATCAGTGGTAAACTCCTCCACGATGCCGGAGCAAATGCTCACCTCCGAATGTGTGTTAAACACAGCAATCTGTTTTTCACATCGATCTGGATAAGCGATGTCATCGCTGTCCATCCGGGCAACCAACTCATTTTTGCAATGCTTGATTCCCTCATTCAGCGCATTGCCAAGTCCCCCGTTTTTCGCAAGTCGGACAACATTTAATGTGTCACCCATCTCCTGCTGCTTTGTAGCAATCACGCCATCTAGCTGTTCGTTCAGCGGTCCATCACATACCAGCACAAAATCATTTGTGGAGAGCGTCTGCGTTTGTATGCTCTCTATTGCCTGCTTCAGATACTCCGGCTTCTCTTTGTGATAAACTGACATAAGAACGGAGTATCCTCTGTATTCCACAACACTCATAGTCCCTCTCCGCATATCAAAGATTACAGCCCAGACTCATCTCAAAGAGTCTAAGTCGTTTATTCCTTATAAAGCTCTACCAATCGTCCTCAGCAGTGTGAGTCACACTGCCGCTATGTCTTGTACCGCCACAATAAGTGTTTCTGCGGCAAATTCACGCTACGGTAACCGCTGTCTTTAGTCCTGATGACGCTATCATCGCAACGGTAGCCCCTGCCTTTATTCTAGGTTCCACTCATTCACGCTACAGTAACTCCCCTGCTTATGCCGGATTACCCCACGCGAATGAGCATCTCTGCGACCATGTGTTTATCACCATCTTGCTCACATCCGCCTTGTTATCTCTAAGACCGGGATGAAATCGCAGATGATGTTATCATCGCCAAGCCCAGATAACGCTATGTGATAATCACCACAATGTTGGTAATACCATCATGGTGCAATCCGGCATAACCCCACGAGCTACGGTCGCATCAATAAAAGAGCTCTTTCGGGGCATAAAAGCTCAATTCACACGCGTTTTGCCTTCGCTCACGCCCGGGTTTCCGGCATTTTGCACTATCACGAGTGCTATATTGCCCCTATGCAAGGCAATCTGCCGACTTCTCGGCTTAACGCTACTGTAAGAGCTGCATTTATGCCCGATTCCACTCCGGAATTACTTCCAATTTTTAGCAGCAAGAAATGTACAAAATCATCGGTATTTAGTGGTTTTCTCCACTCATTGCGGTGGTTTGACCCTCAGAAACTCCCTCGGTACTTTCAGGCATAAACAGGATCTTCACGGTCGCCAGCATAATTTTTAAATCCTCGATCAGGCTTGGATGGGCAATGTACATCAGATCCATCTGCAGCTTATCGTAGGGGGTGGTATTATATTTGCCATACACCTGCGCATAACCGGTCAAACCAGCCTTTGCCTGAAGTCGCAATGCAAACTCGGGCATCTCCTCGCAGTACTGTGCGGCGATCTCCGGGCGCTCCGGGCGGGGACCAACAACGGACAGGTCACCCTTCAGGATGTTCAGCAACTGCGGCAGCTCGTCCAAACGGCAGGCACGGATAATGTGGCCAACATTCGTAATGCGGTCATCCTTATCGCCGGTAGAAAGACGTGCCACGCCGTCCTTTTCTGCATCCACGCGCATGGAGCGGAACTTCAAGATCTCGAACTGCTTGCCGTCCTTGGTCAGGCGAACCTGCTTGTAGAAGGCGGGGCCACCATCGGATTTGACTGCAATGGCCGTGATCAGGAACAACGGCTCAGGATGATCAGTGCCACCAGCGAAATCACAATATCCATCGCACGCTTAACGAACAGGAACTCCGGACTTGCCATGTAACGACCGACGCGCAACATCGGCAGATGGAACATATGCATCGGCCAAGCGCCACTCATAATAACGTCGCCAACGCGGGGAATGACGAACATATTGATGCCCTTTCCTACGCAGTGCTTCAGGATAATGTTTCGTTCATGGCTGTGAACACCGCTGACAAAAACCGTTCCATTCCGTCCAGAATGCTCAGGTCTTCCAAGCACTCCGACACGCTCAGGGTGACCTGCACATCGTATTTCTGGCTCAGACCATACTCGTTGATGAGCTTTTCCATACCATGACGCACATCGTAGACCACAGCGGTCTTCTGCGGCGGAAAGGTCGTATAGTACCATTTATGTGCACAAGATGCCCAGATCGCAGCCATCACCAGCTGTCCCACAATTGCTGCGATACCCGGCAACAGGTTGCAAATCTTTGCCGACATCAGGCAGATCACGATGTACAAAATACCATCGGTTGCCATAGCGCCAAGGATCTGGCCATACACAAGCTCTGAGACCCGCTGCATCGACATCCAGAACGCATCGTAGATTTTACCGAGTACAA
>ENA-OQHY01000816-OQHY01000816.1-human-gut-metagenome-genome-assembly--contig:-NODE-816-length-15771-cov-3.162299_pt1 | contig 15771 bp, 22 predicted proteins | sample MGYA00242570_ERZ504733 | MGnify/ENA primary metagenome ERZ504733 (study PRJEB26092, sample SAMD00036219) | human gut metagenome | host: Homo sapiens | study: EMG produced TPA metagenomics assembly of...
GACGCTCAGGAGTAGACAGGGAAACGAAATAATGACGGGGACTTCCATGACCATACACAGCTCTGTTTTTGCCCTGCCAGACATAGAATTCCGTCAGTGCAAAAAGCTTATTGATGTCATGAGAATGTGTTCCTGGAAGTAAAGGCTGCCTCCACAGAATTCAGAAGCAGCAGCCTTTTCTGCTCCTGGGTAAGATCTAACAGAGATTCCATATATCGGAATTCCCGGGAAAGGGTTGTTCTTTCAATCGCCGGATCATCGGTATTTAAGGTTACCTTAAGGCCCATTTCGAGAAATGCTTTCAGCGGATAAGCAGACATTTCTTCCATAGCTTTTGTCTGGCGATTGCTTGTAGGGCACATTTCCAGAAAAACCCCCTTATCCTTTACAAGCTGTATCACTTCCTTATTTCCCGCGATCCTCACACCATGACCGATCCTGACTGCCCCCATACGGACAGCTGTTTTTACATCCTCTGCATTTCCGGCCTCGCTGCATGGATGGTAAATGGAACCTGATATTCTCTTGCTTTTGCAAAAAGCGCCTCGTAATTTTCTGTTGGAAAGAGTGCCTCGGCTCCTGCAAGATCGATAGCAACCACGCCGCCATCTTCAACAAGATATTTTTTTGCCAGCTCCAGAGTTTCCAGATTTTCTTTCTGGTTAAGATCACCGCGCATACAGCATAAGATCAGATTACTGGGGATGGGAGCTCTTTTCAGACCACGTAATGCAGCATGGATCGCTGTTTCCTGAGTCATTTCCTTCTGTGTATGGAGCTGTGGGGCAAAACGAAGTTCTGCGTAGATCACACCGTCTTCTTTCATTTCAGAAAGGATAAGATAAACAGCCTCTTCCAATGCCTCTTCTGTCTGAAGAAGGGAAAGAGGCAGGTCAAAGCATTTCAGAAAATCATTGAGATTTTCGCAGGTATCCGGCACAGAAAGGAGAGAAAGAAGCTCTTCATCTGTGGCAGCCGGAAGCGTGATCTGCTGCAATGCGGCAAGTTTTCTGGCTATCTCTGTGGTAATGCAGCCGTCCAGATGTGCGTGGAGATCGATGTAGTGATCAATTCTATTTTCTGTTTTCATAGGCGCTAAGTACCTCCCCGGTTGGATTTATTCTTATCCCTGAAATGGTTTTGCGTTTCTTATGGTATCTGTCGGAAGGAAATATTAAGGTGAATTCCGGGTTATATTTCCTGTGTGGCTTTTTTTAACCAGGATTGCTCTTCTTCATTCAGATACGGAGAAATCTTTTCGTATACAAGGGCATGATACTGATTGAGCAATTTGCGCTCTCCTGCTTCCATCTGTTCCGGATCGACACCTTCCAGATCAAATGGGACCAGAGTCAGTGGCTCAAATTTCATAAACTGGCCGTAGGATGTTTTTTCGGCTTTTTTGCAAACTACAAGATTTTCGTGACGGATGCCGAATTCATTTTCCGCATAATATCCCGGTTCATCGGAGGTGATCATCCCTTCTTCCAGAACAGGAGCCGGAAGCGCGGCAGGGCTTTTCCAGCGAAAACTCTGAGGTCCTTCGTGTACATTGAGAAGATAACCTACGCCATGGCCGGTTCCGTGGTTGTAATCCTCTCCCATAGCCCAGAGAGGTCCTCTAGCCAGGGCATCCAGATTCAGGCCGGTACAGCCGTAGCGGAATTTTGCTGCTGCCAGGTTCAGGTGTCCACGGAGTACTGCTGTGAAATATTTTTTTCTTTTTCAGTAACCGGGCCAAGTACAACGGTGCGGGTGATATCAGTAGTGCCTCCAGATAATGTCCGCCTGTATCCATCAGAACCAGCCCTTTTGGCTCCAGTGGAATATTGGTTTCTTCTGTTGCACTGTAATGGACAATGGCTCCATGTGCACCGTAGGCAATGATGGGATCAAAGCTGTTTCCCTGAAAATTCTCCTGTCCGGAACGGAATTCATAGAGCTTATCAGCAGCGGAAAGCTCGGTGATCTTCTGTTTTCCCGCATTTTTCTTCAGCCAGTGGATAAACTTCACCATTGCAACGCCATCTTTGAGGTGGGCAGTCTTTTCATTCTGGACTTCGGTTTCATTTTTGATGGCTTTTGGGAGAAGGGTCAAATTTTCACCGTCCAGGATCGTTACCGTCTTTGGAATACTGCTGACCAGCCGGCTGTTTACATTGCTTCTGGAAAGAAATACCTTTTTCTCTTCGGGAATCGTCTGTACATAGGTGTAAATATCATCATATGGATAAATGGCAATACCGTCTTTGGAAAGTGCTTCCTTAACAGAATCCGAAAAGGCTTTTCATTGACAAAAAGACGAAGCTCACTGTCATCCAGCATAAGATAGGAAAGAACTACCGGGCAGCAGTGGATATCATTTCCGCGGATATTTAAAAGCCATGCAATGTCATCAAGGGAAGTGAGGATAAAGAGGTCTGCGCCCTTCTCTTTCAGTTTGCTGCGGATCTCACGGATCTTGTCTGCTCTGGATCTTCCGGCCCATTTTTCGGATAATTCCATTACCGGTTCACAGGAAAGTGCCGGACGGTCATTCCAGATATTTCCGATGAGATCCTCATTTACAGAAAAATGTACCTGTTTTTTCTGAAGGATTTTTTCTAGCGTCTCTGCTTCTTCTGCGCTTACGGTACGGCCATCGAAGCCGAGACACATTCCCTCTTTCAGATTTTCTTCCAGGAATTTGTGGATCGTTGGTACGTCCGGTTCTCCCATCTTAAACAGAGTAACCGGAGTTCCCTTTAACTGCTGTGCAGCCTGGATAAAATATCTTCCGTCTGTCCAGAGTCCGGCCATGTCCTGCATGATCACGGCAGTTCCGGCAGAACCGGTAAATCCGGTGATGTATTTTCTGCATTTAAAATAATCCCCAACATACTCAGAACCATGAAAATCATCGGTCGGAACCAGATAAGCATCGATTCCCTTTTCCTTCATTTGTTTTCGAAGAGCTGTGATCCGTTCTGTAACTGTCATAATCTTATGCCTCCTCTGTATAACTGTTCTTTATCGCAAAGCCATGATCCATAGGGCCGCTTCCTTTTCCCAGATCCAGCATGGCAGCAAGGGCTCCGGAAATATAGTCCTTGGCACGGTTTACAGATTCCACCATGGAAAATCCCTTTGCAAGGTTGGAAGTGATGGCCGAGGAAAGAGTACATCCTGTTCCGTGGGTATTGGGATTGTCGATCCTTTTTCCCTCAAACCACTGATATGTTCCATTCACATAGAGAAGATCATTGGCATCATTGAGCTTATGTCCGCCCTTGCAGAGAACTGCACAGTGATACTGCTCGGAAACCTGTTTTGCAGCTTCGATCATATCATCGGCGTTTTTGATCTTCCGTCCGGTAAGCACCTCGGTTTCCGGGATATTCGGGGTGAGAAGATCTGCAAGAGGAAACAGTTCTTCCTTCAGAACATCCACCGCCTCCTCACTGATCAGTCTTGCACCGCTTGTGGCAACCATAACCGGGTCCACCACGATATTTTTTGCCCGATACTGTCGGAGCTTTCCTGCGATCATATGGATCAGATCACTTTCGGAAACCATTCCGATCTTTACTGCATCCGGAAAGATATCCGTAAAAATACAGTCCAGCTCCTGACCCAGGAACTCTGCGGTTGCATTCTGGATGGCTGTGACACCGGTGGTGTTCTGGGCAGTCAGCGCGGTGATGGCACTCATGCGTATACTCCGTTTGCCATCATGGTTTTAATATCGGCCTGGATCCCGGCTCCTCCGCTGGAATCGCTGCCTGCGATGGTTAATGCTGTTTTCATCTTTGGTTTCCTCCGTTTTCTGTGAATATATGGTTCTGTAACTCTGTCAGATCCCGACAGTAGATATAGGCATCCTTTTTCAGCTGTTCCTGATCCGGTTCTCCTAATGCGTCATAAATACCGGCAGTCAGAAATCCTGCATTTCCGGCAGTCTGCAACGCGTAGAGAGAATCCTCCACAACCAGCGTCCGGGATGGCTCCGTTCCCAGTGCTTCTGCAGCTGTAAGATAGACCTTCGGAGATGTTTGCTTTCTCCGATCTCACTGGTGGTATAGATTTTATCAAAAAAGGAAAGAAGTCCGTTTCTTTCCAGCGCCCGGCAGATATGTTCCCTGGGGCTTGAGGTTGCCACCGCAGCCGGGATTTTCTGTTCTGCAAGGCATTGAAGAAGTTCTCTGGCACCTGATTTTGCCGGGACCTCTTCAAAATAGTATTTACGGATCCGGGATTTCAGATCCATCACGATCTTTTCTTCGGAATACGCAAGAGTAAACCTGTTTTTCAGCCAGTCCGCTCCCTGCTCCATACTCATGGGAAAAAGGATTTCGTCCATTTCCGCAACCGGCTGATATCCCAGATCTGTAATATATCGTTTTCCAAGCTCCTTCCAAACAGAGAGCGAATCCAGAAGGACGCCGTCTGCATCAAATATCACGGCTTTTATAGGAAAAATCATGTTTATGCTCCTGAAAATTTTTTTGTGATACTCTGTCATTGGAACATTACGAAATAATTTCCCATGACATAAAAAACTGATATAAAAACGCGGATATATCACAAAAGATATATCCGCATTTATTATAAGCCGCAGATATCCAAAATGCAACCGGGAGTTAAGGAGGCTCATCTGAAACAGCAGCTCTATTTTCAAAACATTTTTTATTCTTTACCGTTAAAACAATATGTGCATATATTACAAGGATCGATCCCAATGGATTCCAGAAGATCATCCAGTCTGTGATAACGGAGAGTTGTAAAATTCTGCATCTCGCAGATATCCTGTACCATCTGCTCGTATTTCTCTGTATGTGGATCTGCATATTCATCCAGAACTTCCTGCGGACAGTTGGGGCCTTCTCTCTTCTCGATCACCTGACGAGTGATCAGCTCCATCTCAGATTTGGAACGTGAGAAGTTTAAATATTTGCAGCCGTACATGATTGGCGGGCAGGCAGGACGGACATGAACCTCTTTGGCTCCGCTGCGGTACAGAAATTCGGTTGTCTCGCGAAGCTGGGTGCCACGTACGATGGAATCGTCTATGAGAAGAAGTTTTTTATCCTTGATCAGCGCACGTACCGGGATCAGTTTCATTTTGGCAATAAGGTTACGCTGGTTCTGATTGGTCGGCATAAAAGATCTGGGCCAGGTTGGTGTATATTTAATGAATGGTCTTGCGTAAGGAATGCCGGATTCATTGGCGTATCCGATGGCATGGGCAATGCCGGAATCCGGAACACCGGCTACAATGTCCGGGTGCACGGAATCGCCGTCTCTCTTTGCAAGCATGCTTCCACAGCGGTAGCGCATCTCCTCTACATTTACACCTTCATAAGAGGCTGTCGGATATCCGTAGTAAACCCAGAGGAAGGAACAGATCTTCATTTTCTTTCCGGGCTCAACCAGAGTTTTGACTTCGTCTGCTGTTACGAATACGATCTCTCCGGGGCCAAGTTCTTTATAATCTTCGTATCCAAGGTTGATATAGGCATGACTTTCAAAGGAAATACAGTATGACCCTTCTTTGCGGCCAATTTCCACAGGAGTTCTGCCCATCTTGTCACGGGCTGCATAAATTCCGTCTTTTGTCATAAGGAGCAAAGTCATGGAGCCGTCGATTAGTCCCTGTACGTACTGGATACCTTCCACAAAGTTGTCCTTTTCACAGATCAGTGCAGCGATCAGTTCGGTCACATTGACTGTTCCATTGGTCATCTCCTGAAAATGTACCTTGGTCGTATCATACAGCTGCTGCAGAAGTTCATCGTAATTATTGATCTTTCCCACAAAAGTGAGGGCAAAGCTGCCGATCCTGGAACTGAACAGAAGGGGCTGAGGCTCATAATCAGAAATACATCCGATTCCCATATTTCCCTTCATGGAACCCACATCTCCGTCAAATTTTGTACGGAAAGGCGTGTTCTCAATGTTGTGGATGGCACGGTCAAATCCATGTTCTCCGTAAACAGCCATACCTCCGCGGCGTGTTCCCAGATGAGAATGGTAATCCACTCCGTAAAAAAGCTCCAGTACACAGTCATCATTCGATGCTACTCCAAAAAATCCGCTCATAATGCGCTCCTCTCTACTACTATGATGTTAACGATTTCTGTTATCGTTCCTATATCCATAATCGCTATCAGTATAGCATAAGAGAATTGAAAATAAAAACCAATTTGGCGGATAATCCTGCTTTTTCAGAATAAACTATAAAGATAATTAGCCGGATTTATAGAAGTGGAAAATTTTTTCTGTATGAGACAAAAGAAACAGCTCCGCTTTTGCAGAACTGTTTCTTTTGGCCATTTGGCAAATATGTGGTTTAAAAATCCGGTTTATTCCTGGGTGATTCCCTTAAACTCGTAACCGGCTTCCTTGATCACTTCTTCAACCTTTGCCTCGTCAACCTTCTCAGGTACAGAGAATACAGTTGTTCCGTTCTCGTGGGAAGAAACTACGTCTTCTGCTCCGAAAGCTGCCTGGATGGCTTTGTTTACGTGTGCCTCACAGTGTCCGCACATCATTCCTTCTACATTGACCGTTACCTTTACCATTGTTTTGTTCTCCTTTTCTTCTTTTATATTTTCATCATGACTGATGTGTAATGTTACCGGATTTTTGATCGTTTTGTCTTTGTCTGCATTGTGGACCTGAAACAGATTCAGACGCAGCGCATTTGTTACAACACAGAAGCTGGAAAGACTCATGGCCGCAGCTCCGAACATCGGATTCAAGGTCCATCCGAAAAGCGGGATCCAGACACCTGCTGCAAGGGGAATGCCGATTATATTGTAGAAAAATGCCCAGAAAAGATTCTCATGGATATTCCGAAGTGTGGCACGGCTTAAACGTACTGCCGCTGGAACATCGCTTAACTGGCTCTTCATCAGACGATATCTGCCGCATCAATGGCAATATCTGTTCCTGCACCGATGGCAATTCCGATATCGGCTCTTGTAAGTGCCGGCGCGTCGTTGATACCGTCACCGACCATGGCAACCTTTCCCTGCTCCTTCAGAACGCGGATCACACTTCTTTTCCATCCGGAAGAACTCCTGCGATCACATCGTCAACTCCTGCCTGAGCTCCGATGGCTTTTGCGGTACGCTCATTGTCACCGGTAAGCATAACTACACGGATTCCCATGTTCTGAAGCTCTTTTACTGCACGGGGACTGTCTTCCTTGATCACATCCGCAACTGCATGATTCCCAGAAGTTTACCGTTTCGTGTGAAAAGAAGGGGCGTTTTTCCCTGCTCTGCAAGCTGCTCGGCTCTCCTGTTAAGGTCTGCGGAAACCTTTGTCTGGCTGCTGATAAATTTCATGCTTCCGCCTGTCAGTTTGTCACTTCCAAGTATAGCGGAAAGTCCGTTTCCCGGAAGTGCCTGGAAGCCGGTTACTTCAACTGTGGCAAGGTTCTCTTCCTCGGCTTTTTTAGAACTGCCTTTGCCAGTGGATGTTCACTTTTTTTCTCCAGTGCACAGGCCAGAGAGAGAAGCTCTGTTTCTGTAACTCCCTCAGCCGGGAGAATATCTGTTACCTCCGGCTGACCGCTTGTAATGGTTCCGGTTTTATCCAGTGCGACGATCTGGACTTTTCCTGCTTCCTCCAGGGAAACAGCTGTTTTGAAAAGGATTCCGTTTTTGGCACCCATACCGTTGCCGACCATAATGGCAACCGGTGTTGCAAGGCCAAGTGCGCAGGGGCAGCTGATGACCAGAACGGAAATCCCCCTTGCCAGAGCATAACCGAAGGTCTGTCCTGCAAGAAGCCAGATGATTGTTGTGATCACTGCGATTGTGATCACTGCCGGTACAAACACGCCGGAAACACGGTCTGCGATCTTTGCGATCGGTGCCTTGGTGGCTGCCGCATCACTGACCATCTTGATGATCTGGGAAAGGGTGGTATCCTCTCCTACTCTGGTCGCTTCGCATTTGATAAATCCGGATTGGTTCACGGTTGCCGCAGAAACCATATCTCCGGTTTCTTTATCAACCGGGATACTCTCGCCGGTCAGTGCGGATTCATTGACTGCGGTGGTTCCTTCCAGGATCACTCCGTCCACCGGAATATTCTCTCCCGGGCGGACGACAAAGGTTTCTCCTTTCTGAACCTGCTCTATTGGAACGGTAAGTTCCTTTCCGTTTCGTACTACAACCGCAGTTTTTGGCGCAAGCTTCATAAGGCTTTTCAGGGCATCGGTAGTCTTTCCTTTGGAACGGGCTTCCAGCATTTTTCCTACGGTGATCAATGTCAGGATCATGGCTGCAGATTCAAAATAAAAATCCATCATGTAATTCATAACTGCAGCAGAATCTCCATCTACCTGCGCTCTTGTCATGGCAAACAGGGCATAGACACTCCACAGGAAGGATGCCATAGAGCCAAGAGCTACCAGAGTATCCATATTGGGGGAACGGTGCCACAGACTCTTAAATCCGTTGATGAAAACTTCTGGTTGATCACCATGATGATACCAGCCAGGAGCAGCTGTACCAGTCCCATGGCTACGTGATTGCCGTCAAACCATTTCGGCAGTGGCCATCCCCACATCATGTGCCCCATGGAGAAATACATCAGCACCAGCAAAAATCCCACGGATGTGATAAGACGTTTCTTTAGGATCGGAGTTTCATGATCTTCCAGCGCTTCTTCTGCCGCAGACATGGAAATCTTCGCTCCGGCAGCTCCGCCCTTTAAGGATGCACCATATCCGGCGGCTTCCACTGCGGCAATGATCTCACCGGATGAAGCGATTCCTTCAACTCCCATGGAGTTGGTCAGAAGACTGACGGAACAGCTATTCACCCCCGGAACTTTTGATACGGCTTTTTCCACACGGGCAGAGCAGGCAGCGCAGCTCATACCAGTTACATTATATTGTTCCATTTTCTTTCAGTACCTCCTAAAATCCAGTTTGTCCCTTTATTTCATAAGCTTCTGGAGGGTTGCTACCAGCTCATCAATGGTCTCATCCTTACCTTCCGGATATCCCGGGCAACGCAGGTGCGGATGTGGCTGGCAAGCAGCTCTTTGTTGAACGCATTCACTGCAGCATTGACTGCAGCGGACTGGATCAGGATATCATTACAGTAGGCATCATTCTCCATCATTCCTATAATGCCTCTGATCTGGCCTTCAATACGTTTCAGACGGTTGATCAGCTTTTTTTTCTTCTCTTCTGAACGTGCAGTGTGTTTTTCACAGCAGCAGGGACAGACTTTCTTTTCAGACATAGGCTGTCTCTCCTTTCTCATAAATACCCTTATGGGGTATCCTCTATATATGGAATATATATATACCCTCATGGGGTATTTGTCAATAGAAACAGTATTTTTATAATAAAAAAGCCCGCTCATCCGATAATGGTAATGAGCGGGCAATATAAACTTATAATTAGCCGAATCAGTTAAGTCCCCCACGGGGTTGCGAAAAGCAATAAGCAGTGGGTGAGGACTTGGCTATAATTCTACTCTTCCACGATATGTCCGAAATAATAGAATCCCTTGCAGGTATCTAGGCTTACTTTTACATATTTGCCGATGAGATCTTTTTCTCCCGGGAAATGAACCAGAAGATTATGCTGGGTACGGCCAGTAAGAGTACCCTTCTCCCGGTTTTCATCTTCTACCAGGATTTCCTGAATGGTTCCCTGGAAACGGGAGGAATTCTCCCGGCCCTTTTCCTGTACCAGGGTAAGAAGACGGCTGAAACGGTCTTTTACCACATCCTCCGGCACCTGATTTTCCATGCCGGCTGCAGGGGTTCCGCTTCGTTTGGAATAAATAAATGTGAAGGCAGTATCGTAATTTGCCTTTCTTACAACATCCAGTGTTTCCTGGAAATCTTCTTCTGTTTCTCCTGGAAATCCGACCATGATATCTGTTGTCAGCGAAATATCCGGGATCGCCTTACGGATCTTATCTACCAGCTCCAGATATTTCTCCTTGTCGTAACGGCGGTTCATTTCCTTTAAGACTCTGCTGCTTCCGGACTGCAGCGGAAGATGCAGATGGTGACAGATCTTCTGGCTCTCTGCCATGGTCTGGATCAGCTCATCGGACAGGTCCTTCGGATGGGAAGTCATAAAACGGATACGCTTTAGCCCTTCGATCTTTTCCACTTCTTTCAGAAGTTCTGCAAAGGTTACCGGTGTTTCCAGAGTTTTTCCGTAGGAGTTTACATTCTGACCAAGAAGCATGATCTCAGTAACGCCATCTGCGACCAGTTCCTCGATTTCGCGGATGATGGCCTGTGGCTCGCGGCTCTTTTCGCGGCCGCGGACATAAGGAACGATGCAGTAGCTGCAGAAGTTATTGCAGCCAAACATTACGCTGACTCCTGTTTTGAAGGAGTATTTGCGGGAAGTTGGCATGCCCTCTACGATTTCATCGGATTCCTTCCAGATATCAATGATTTGGTCGTCGGTCTGCAGCGTCCGGTAAAAAAGCTCCGGGAATTTATGGATATTATGGGTTCCGAATACAAGATTTACATATTTATAATCCTTACGGATCTTTTCTACTACGTGATGCTCCTGCATCATACATCCGAACAGTACGATCTTCATATCCGGGTGATTCCGTTTGATGCTCTTTAAATGTCCAAGATGTCCATAGATCTTCTGATTGGCATTTTCCCGGACTGTACAGGTGTTAAATACAACTGCATCAGCATCCTCGGTATCTACCATTTCATATCCCATTTTTTCCATGATGGCCGCAATAGACTCTGTCTGGATGGAGTTCATCTGGCATCCTTCATTCTGGATGTGGAAGGTGGGACGTTTCGTACTGTTTTTGGCAAGAAGCTCTTTACATTTTTCGATGTACTGAAGCTGGATCTCTGTTTCTTTGTTCTGGCTCAAATCAATTCCTCCAATAACTAAAATTTCATATGTATCTATAAATAATTCTTCGTTAGACAATATCAGACGGGAGCGTTTAACTCCCGTCTGGTATATCATACAGAATTTACAGTTGTCTGTCAAAGAGTTTTTATAATAGCGGTGCAAAAACTCTCAGTACGTTCTGAATGGCACGTACCACAATATTTCTCTTCTGGCAGAATGCCAGATCAATGGGATCACAGTACTCCAGGGTTTCTGTAAAATCATCCCGGATGTCCAGGATCACATCATTCTTATACATCCAGACACCATCTTCAAAATGCAGATAAAGGCTTCGGTAATCCAGATTTATGGTTCCTACGACGCCTACTTTGTCATCACAGACAAAAGATTTTGCATGTAAAAATCCCGGCTGGTATTCGTAGATCTTTACACCTGCTTCCAGAAGCTGCTTATAATAAGACTGTGTCAGCAGGAAGACCATTTTTTTGTCCGGGATACCTGGTGTCATGATCCGGACATCCACACCGCTTTTTGCAGCGAGGCACAGGGCGGTCATCATCTCATTATCTATGATCAGATATGGTGTGCAGATATAAACATAGTTTTTGGCGCGATTGATAATATTAAGATAAACGTTCTCTCCTACGATCTCATCGTCCAGGGGGGAATCACAGAATGGCTGGACATAACCGCTTCCCGGAAAATCGTTGGGGTGCCACCTGTGCGGAACATAATTTCCGAAATCAAGAGAAGTATCTGTTCTGGTAACGATTCCCCACATATATAGGAACATAGCTGTCATATTCCAGACGCCTTCTCCTTTCAGCATAACGGCTGTATCCTTCCAGTGGCCAAACCGTTTTCGCTGATTGATATATTCGTCAGCCAGGTTGATGCCGCCGGTAAAACCGGTCCAGCCATCGATCACACAGATCTTACGGTGGTCACGGTTATTCTGGATTATATTAAGAATCGGACGGAACCGGTTGAATACTTCGCATTTGATTCCTCGCCGGCGCATCTCCTGATCATACTTGTATGGCAATGTGGTAAGCAGCCGAAGCCATCATAGATCAGTCGGACATCCACTCCTTCTTTAGCCTTTTTTTCAAGGATATTAAGGATCGTCTGCCACATTACCCCGTCATTTATGATAAAATATTCGATAAAAATAAAATGCTTTGCCTGCTCCAGTTCATGCACCAGAACCGGAAACATATCATCTCCTACCTGAAAATACTCTGCTGTGGTATTCTCGTGAACCGGATATCTTGAATACTGCCAGATGTAATCCGACTGGATCCTCATGGAACGGTCGTCTTCGTTTAAACGTTTTCTTGTGAGCTCTGAGCCTTCCAGGTATTCAGCAGTTTCATCAATAAGATTCTGATAATGCTGCTCCATAACAGCGCCGATCCGTGACTTACCGAAAAGAAGGTACAGGGAAACACCAAATACCGGAAAAATAAGGATCAGCATCGTCCAGGCGAGCTTATAAGATGGATTGATCTTTTTATTTACGATCCACAGAACAACCAGAAAACCTATGACCTGCATTCCGATCGTCACCCATCTGGAATATTCCATAAGCCGGAAAAGGGCGATCAACAGCCATGCCAGCTGCACAACAAGAGCCAGAGCTACATAAAAAATTCGATTAAATAATAATTTAAGGAGCGATCGCAATGGTTTGATAATCAGTTTAATAAACAAATTCATATTTCTTTCCTTCGTCAAACGTTCCTGTTTCTATTTAATTAAAAATCCCTGACCATACAGCCAGGGATTTTGCGCACAATTAATTATATTTACGTTTTCTTGCGGCTTCAGATTTTTTCTTACGACGAACGCTTGGCTTCTCGTAATGCTCTCTCTTACGGATTTCCTGCTGGATTCCCGCCTTAGCACAGCTTCTCTTGAATCTGCGAAGAGCGCTATCTAAAGTCTCGTTCTCTTTTACGATAACGTTTGACATAGACTCACACCTAACCTCCCTCCAGTTGTAGATTGTGCTAAAATACAACTGTCTGGGTATTTTTCTTGCACGACTGTTATTATATATCATAACACAAGGTTTCGTCAACAGCTTTTCGCGATTTTTATGAAAAATTTGTCAAAAATGTAAATCTCGAATATTATACTTATTTTGTAAGCTGTTTCTCAAGGATTCCTGCTGCTGCATCCATAGCTTCCTGAGCTTTCTCCGGATTCTTTCCGCCGGCCTGTGCCATGTTCGGACGTCCACCGCCGCCACCGCCAACGATAGCTGCTACTGCCTTGATGAGATTTCCTGCATGAGCTCCCGCTTTCTGAGCTGCATCTGTTGCCATTGCAAGGAGATTTACCTTACCGCCGTTTACTGCTGCAAGAAGGACAACACCTTCGCCAAGCTGCTCTTTCAGCTTGTCACCAAGATCTCTCAGGCCGTTCATATCAACGCCATCAACTTTGGCTGCAAGGAGTTTTACGCCGTTTACTTCAATGACTTTATCCATAACATCACCCAGTGCACTCTGAGCTGCTTTGCTCTTGAGGGACTCGTTCTCGCTCTGAAGTGCTTTTACCTCAGATTGAAGATGGCCGATTTTTTCTACTACCTCAGATGTATTAGCCTTTAATGCTTTTGCTGCCTCATGAAGAAGCTCTTCCTGTTTTCTGTAGTAGTCGATAACAGCTTTGCCTGTCAGTGCTCAATACGGCGGACTCCTGCTGCAATACCGGACTCGGAAACGATCTTAAAGAGCATGATGGAGCTTGTATTCTTTACATGTGTACCGCCACAGAGCTCTTTGGAGAAATCACCCATGGATACTACACGTACTTCTGGTCATATTTCTCACCAAAAAGAGCCATTGCTCCGGATTTCTTTGCTTCTTCCACATCCATGACATCTGTATGGACATCAAGGCCTGCCTGGATCTCTTTGTTTACAAGCTCCTCTGCTGCCTGGATCTCCTCAGCTGTCATAGCCTGGAAATGAGCAAAATCAAACCGAAGTCTCTCCGGTGTTACAAGAGACCCCTTCTGCTCTACATGGGAACCAAGAACAGTTTTCAGTGCTTTCTGAAGAAGATGTGTTGCGCTGTGGTTTTTCTCTGTATCTTTTCTTGCATCTTCATTTACTTTCAGCGATACTGTCTCGCCTGCGGAGATCATGCCGGACTCCATATGTCCTACATGGCCAAACTTGCCGCCGCGGAGTTTGATGGTATCCTCAACAACAAATTTACCGTTTGCAGTCTCGATCACACCGGTATCGCCTTCCTGTCCACCCATAGTTGCATAGAACGGAGTCTGCTCAACAAATACAGTACCTTTCTGTCCTTCTGTGAGAGAATCTGCAATCTCTGTCTCTGTGGTAAGGACAGTTACTTTGGAATCAAAAGTAAGATGATCATAGCCAACGAACTCTGTAGTTACATTGACATCAATATCATCATATACAGTTGCATCTGCGCCCATATAGTTAGTTACTTCACGGGCAGTACGTGCTTTGACTCTCTGCTCTTCCATTGCTTTCTGGAAGCCTTCCTCATCAATACCGTAACCTTTTTCCTCAAGGATCTCTTTTGTAAGGTCAAGCGGGAATCCGTAAGTATCATAAAGCTTGAATGCGTTGTCTCCGGAAAGAGTTTTCTCACCGGCTTTCTTCATATCCTCTTCCATATCAGAAAGGATGCGAAGTCCCTGGTCGATGGTCTTATTGAACTGATTCTCCTCGTTTGTGAGAACACGGAAGATAAACTCCTTCTTTTCCTCAAGTTCCGGATAACCGGCTTTGGAGCTCTCGATCACCTGTGCACTTAATTTTGCAAGGAATGTTCCCTCAATGCCGAGAAGACGTCCGTGACGTGCTGCACGGCGGATCAGACGGCGGAGAACATAGCCGCGACCTTCGTTGGTTGGCATGATTCCATCGGAGATCATAAATGTTGCAGAACGGATATGGTCTGTGATCAGACGGATAGAAACATCGTCTGCATAGTTTTTCTCATATTCTTTATGTGCGATCTCGCAAACAAGATTACGAAGTGCACAGATCGTATCTACATCAAAAATAGAATCTACATCCTGAACAACTACAGCAAGTCGCTCAAGTCCCATACCTGTATCAATGTTCTTCTGCTTCAGTGTTGTATAGTTTCCATTTCCATCATTCTCAAACTGTGTGAAAACGTTGTTCCATACTTCCATGTAGCGGTCGCAGTCACAACCTACTGTACATCCTGGTTTACCGCAGCCATATTTTTCCCCACGGTCATAGTAAATCTCAGAACATGGACCACACGGACCTGCACCATGCTCCCAGAAGTTGTCTTCTTTTCCGAAACGGAAAATACGTTCGGCCGGAATTCCGACCTCTTTGTTCCAGATATCGAAGGCTTCATTATCATCCAGATAAATGGATGGATAGAGACGGTTTGCATCAAGTCCTACAACCTCTGTAAGAAACTCCCAGGACCAGTGAATTGCTTCTTTTTTGAAGTAATCACCAAAAGAGAAGTTACCGAGCATTTCAAAGAATGTACCATGGCGTGCAGTTTTACCTACGTTCTCGATATCTCCTGTACGGATACATTTCTGACAGGTTGTCACTCTTGTTCTTGGCGGTTTCTCAGCACCTGTGAAATATGGTTTCAGCGGAGCCATACCTGCATTGATCAGCAGAAGACTCTTATCTCCCTGCGGAACCAGGGAAAAGCTTTTCATTACAAGATGTCCCTTGCTTTCCATAAAATCAAGAAACATCTTACGAAGTTCGTTCACTCCGTACTTTTTCATGTTGTTATCCTCCTTGTGTCAGCCCCTTTTTGCTGCATTCCCGGATCTTGAAATCTGCATTCGGAAATGCTGCATATACGGGAAATTATTTTACACAGATTTTTTTGAATTTCTTTTTGCCTCGCTTG
>ENA-OQHY01000817-OQHY01000817.1-human-gut-metagenome-genome-assembly--contig:-NODE-817-length-15752-cov-1.941632_pt1 | contig 15752 bp, 17 predicted proteins | sample MGYA00242570_ERZ504733 | MGnify/ENA primary metagenome ERZ504733 (study PRJEB26092, sample SAMD00036219) | human gut metagenome | host: Homo sapiens | study: EMG produced TPA metagenomics assembly of...
AAAAAGGATATGAGTGTTCTGGGTTTTTTGATGCTGCAGATACCGGCCGATGATTTTAGCAGCCATGTGGAAAATATGTCCTTTATCCGTGAAGGGAAGAGTCTGATCGTGGACAGCACCATGAATGTCATCATAAGCACCGGTGACGAGGTGAGCCAGGTTTCCGGGGAACTCAAGGATTTGATTTCCGATGATATGACGGGGAATGATCTGCTGCGGACGAATGTTGCCGGGATCGATAGCTATGTGTATATTGAGAAAATGAACTCCGCTGACTGGTACATGGTTTCTCTGATTCCGCGGATAAGCTATCTGGGTGTGCTTCGCGATCTCCGGGTGGTACTCGGTGTGTTCTGTGTGCTGGTGCTCTTTGGGATTTCTCTTTTGATTTTTTATATTGTCTCCCGGTTTACGGAGCGTATTGAGAATCTGCAGGAGGCCATGCAGCGTTTCGGAGAGGGTGATTTCAATGTGATCTGCGCTGTGCGTGCCAATGATGAGATTGGAGAGTTGTCCCAGCATTTCAATATGATGGTTTATAATATTAATGATCTGGTGGATCGTGTCTACAATGCCAATATGCTGCGGCAGAAGGCGGAACTGGAAGCACTGCGGATGCAGATTAATCCCCATTTCCTTTATAATACCCTGGATATGGTGGCCTGGATTTCCCGGGATAAGGGAGTGACAGAGGTGGCAGATATAGCCGTGTCTCTGAGTCAGATGATGCGCTATACGATCAAAGGCACGGCTATGACGGATCTGAAGGCAGAGCTGGAGCATATCCGTCATTATCTGACGATTCAGAAATTGCGCTATGGCGACCGGATTACATTCATTGTACAGTCGCCGGAGGAGCTGATGGGATTTCGGCTGCCAAAGCTTGGTGATTCAGCCGTGGTGGAAAATGCCATTATTTCATGGAGTGGAAAACATCGAACAGGTGTTGTGGTCCTAGATGTTCAGAAGGTGAAGGACCGGGTACGGATCTGTGTCAGTGATAATGGGGTAGGAATGGAACAGAGCAAAATCGATGAAATCCTTGGGGAGGATGAAGAACTGATTATGGAAGCCCAGGACTCCATCGGTCTCAGGAATGTGAACCGCCGCCTGAAGATTCGCTACGGCGAGTCCCATGGGCTGGTTATTGAGAGTGTACCCGGCAGCGGCACCCGCATCTGCATATGGATTCCCATGACAGAGAATGCGGAAGATAACAGTTGATTTTCTGTGGCATTTTGCGTATAAATTAGAGACAAGGTGGATTGTGTGCTTTTAAGGATATGCATATCTTGGATATGCAGCATTTATTACTTTGTTCGTTCCATTTGTGGTACATGTGATTGCAACAAAAGGAAAAGAGATTTAAATCGAACGAGATTAAAACGAATAATATAGAAAAGAAAAAACCATTCTTGAATCACTTCTGATAAAAGAATGGTTTTTTTAATGAAAAGAATAAAAAAACGCATCGAAGAAATTTTCTCGATACGCATTTTCGGGCAATAAAAAACTCCCCCTGTTGGACTCGAACCAACGACACTGCGGTTAACAGCCGCATGCTCTACCGACTGAGCTAAGGAGGAATAAGAGGCGCCAACCAGATTTGAACTGGTGATAGAGGTGTTGCAGACCTTTGCCTTACCACTTGGCTATGGCGCCTTAGTGACTCCAAGGGGATTTGAACCCCTGTTACCGCCGTGAAAGGGCGGTGTCTTAACCGCTTGACCATGGAGCCAGATTTTTAATTTTTATTAGTGCTGCAACCGAGATTTATAATAGCATAGAACAAATAAAAAAGCAAGCATTTTTTTGGGAAAAATTTAAAATAGTTTAGAAACTATTACTTTTTTTAGAGCTTTGCTATAATGTCTGCATGTTTGATGAGAAAAATGAGAGGAAAATAAAAAAGAATGAAGTATTATATGGCTCCGTTAGAGGAGGTCACAGAAGCGATTTACAGAAATGCATACCACGCATTTTTCTTTCCGATGGATAAGTATTTTGCGCCTTTTATTTCTGCAAAACCAAATAAGGGGCGTCTGTTTAATTATAGAGAAAAACGAAACATTCTTCCGGAAAATAATCAAAATCTGAATCTTGTTCCACAGATATTGACGAATCAGAGTGAAGATTTTTTGAGAACCGTAAAAGGTTAATGGAATATGGCTACAAAGAAGTAAATTTAAATCTGGGGTGTCCGTCAAGACCGGTGGTAAATGGGGGAAGAGGTTCGGGATTTTTAGAAAAGAAAGAAGAATTAAAACAGTTTTTAGATGAGATTTTTGAGAAATGTCCGATAAAGATTTCGATTAAGACAAGGCTTGGTCGTTATCATGAGGAAGAGATAGAAGAATTATTTGAACTTTTTTCCAATTATCCTTATGAAGAATTAATTGTTCACCCAAGAGTTCAGACTGATTATTATAAGGGAAATCCACGCTTAGATGCGTTTGCAGGTATCTATCAAAAGAACGAAAAGCCGTTAATCTATAATGGAGATATTTTTACCAAAGAAGATTATGAAAATATATCAAAGCGATTTCCGAAAATAGATGGCGTGATGCTTGGAAGAGGAGTGCTTGCAAATCCAGGTCTGCTTTCCGTGATTCATGGACAAGAACTGCCGTCGCTTGAAGTTTGGGGAGCATTTTTAGAACGTCTTTATCAGGATTTTACCGAAAATGCAGTCAATGAAGAGAAAGCCTTGTTTAAATTAAAAGAAATCTGGTGTTATCTTCGATATTCATTTCCAAAGATGGATATCTGGAATACAAAAATCAAACGTTGTCAGAATTTGAAAGAGTATAAAATGGCAGTGGAAGAATTGTTGGAACATTATCCGGAAATACCAAATGGAGCATTTGGAAAGCTGGATGAGGAGGAAAAATAGGATGAAAGAGCAAAAGCAAAAAGAACAGTATCCGAAAGAACAATATCAAATTGGAGCAATTGCGCACATTGTTACGGACTTTTCTTCGAAATTTGGAATCCCAAGACAGAGTGGTCTGGTCGAAGAATTAGAGGGAAGGATTCTATTTGAACCGGAATATGGAACAAAAGAGGCGGTAAAGGGTTTGGAAGAGTTTTCTCATATCTGGCTTATCTGGGGATTTTCTGAAAACAGACGAGAAAGTTATTCGCTGACAGTCAGGCCGCCGAAATTAGGAGGAAATACAAGAAAAGGAGTGTTTTCCACCCGTTCTCCATTTCGCCCAAATGGACTGGGGTTGTCCTGTGTCCGGTTAGAGAAGATAGAATTTGATGAAAAAGAACGACCGGTTTTGTATGTAAAGGGTGCAGATTTGATGAATGGAACACCAATTTTTGATATCAAACCTTATATTCCTTATTCGGATTGTCATATGGAGGCGGAAGGCAGTTTTGCAAGTGTGCATCAAAATGACAAGATAAAGGTTTATATTCCAGAAGAGTTAGAAAAACTTGTGCCAGAGGAAAAGAGAAGTGCCCTTATGCTGTATTAGAACAGGACCCAAGACCAGCTTATCAAAAAGACCCGGAGCGGATTTATGGATTCTCATTTGCGGGAATGGAAATCCGTTTCCGGGTAAAAGAAGAGTGTCTGACTGTTTGTGAGATAAAGTAATTTTATATAAATAGTTATACGAGTTGGATGTGATAATGTTCAAGCCAATAGTTAATTTGCAATAAATAAGCAAGCATCTGGGGACCTGCCATAAGCTGACCATACCATGGTCTGGTATAATCCGATGGCGTTTCTAAGAATTGATGAACCTTTTTTGTATCCAGTAAAGTACGGACTGGAGCATTTGGAGAAGCGAGCACTTCTTTTAAACGGTCAGCAAGGAGGGATTCGTAAGCGGGGTCATAAGTTTTTGGATAAGGCTTTTTTTCCGCCATAGAATTTCTTCTGGAAGAAAGTCAGAGCCAGCGTATCGAAGCAGACCCTTTACAATTCCATCCGGACATTTCATAGACCACGGAACATTAAAGACATATTCGACAATGCGGTAATCGGCAAGTGGAACGCGTGCTTCTAAGCCAGAATACATACTGGTGCGGTCCATTCGGTTTAAAAGAGTCATCATAAACCAGCGCAGATTCAGATAAGAAATTTCCCGTCTGCGTTTTTCTGTTGGAGAATCTGACAAAAGGCGTGGAGTCTCGGCGATGGTTGCCTCATAAGCAGAAGCAGAATATTCTTCCATTGGAAGGAAGGAGAGGACATCATCGGATAACAAAAGTTTTCGTGGAGCTAAATCAGAGGACCACGGAAAGGCAGGAGTGCGAAATGCCTTTTCCTGATGAAACCAAGGATAACCACCAAAAATTTCATCCGCACATTCTCCAGTTAACGTGACCTTATTATAAGCGACTACTTTGGAACAAAAATATAACAAAGAAGATTCCACATCCGCCATGCATGGCAGGTCGGCAGCATCTACGGCACGAAACAGACAGTTAAATTGTTCGGTATTATCACATTCTAAAAGGTGATGAGAGGTGTTAAGATACTGGCTTGTTTTTTTCGCCCAGGGAGCATCCTGACTTGGCTGAAAAGAGTTGGACTGAAAATATTTCGCGTTATCTTTAAAGTCAAAAGAGAACGTATTTAATCTGCGGTCCTGCTTTTGCAATTCTTTTGCACAAATGGCAGTGACCAGACTGCTGTCCAATCCACCGGATAAAAAGGTACAGATTGGAATATCAGAAAGCATCTGCATTTTTACAGAATCTTCAATCAGCCATGCAGTTTTTTCGACGGTTTCCAAAAAAGAATCTTCGTGTGGATGGCTTTCTAATTTCCAGTAAAATTGTCTGGTTAAGCGTCCATAGAAAACGTCAGAAATTCGCCTGGAAGCAGTTCAAAGATATTTTGAAAAACGCCATTTCCGCAGGTGCGTGCAGGACCAAGGGCAAAGATTTCGCAAAGTCCGTTTTTATCGACGACGGGATTGACATCCGGATAAACAAAGAGACCCTTGATTTCTGAAGCAAAAACAAGAGTGTTATCTTTTAAGGTAAAAAATAACGGTTTAATTCCTATACGGTCACGGAACAGCCAGAGACGTTTTTTCTTCTGCATGATAAATCGCAATTGCAAAGATACCGTTTAATTTTTTGATAAAGGCTTCCCGATGGAGCATAAATCCATTTAAAATCACTTCGGTATCGCTTGTGGTAGCAAAATCCGCACCTTTTTTTTTTCAATTCTTCCCGTAGAGGTTTCATATTGTAAATTTCTCCATTAAAAACAATAGAATAAGTTCCAGATACATTTTGCTTTAACATGGGCTGGTGCCCTGTTAATAAGTCAATAATTTCAAGCCGTACATGAGAGAGTCCGCAGTGGGAGGAAAGATAAGTTCCCTCATCATCCGGACCACGTCGTTTGAGGGTGCGGTTCATGGTTTCAAGAATAGAAATCCATTTGTTTTGGGTCTGCATAAAATCGTTTCTGGGGATTACAAAATCCGGCAATTCCACACATAAAGATACTCCTTTCTAATTCTATCAGTGGTGAGTCGATTACCAGGCTTTGATTAAAGGCTGAATCTGCTGTTTATTCAAGGCAGATTCGATAGATGGAATCAAAAGTTCTGGATGTGAAATCAGAGAAGTTGGCTTTTTGACTGGATTGTCCTGTCCAAATGGAATAAAGAAAATATTTTTTGCGTTAATTAAAAGCCCGATATTTTTCATATTCAGACCAAGCGCATCGTTTGTGGAGACAGACAATAACAGCGGTTTGTCATTTCTAAGATGGGCTTTTGCTGCCATTAAGACAGGGGTGTCGGTGATTCCATTTGCAAGTTTTGCAAGTGTATTTCCAGTGCAGGGAAAGATGACAAGCAGGTCAAGCAGGCTTTTCGGGCCGATTGGCTCGGCATCTTTGATGGTAAGAATTGGAGGAATACCCGTAATTTCTTCTGCCTTTTTTAAGAAACTTTCAGCAGTTCCAAAACGGCTGTCGATTCTTTGGGCAGAGTTAGAAAAAATGGTCTGTATGACAGCTCCTTCTTTTTGGAGCGCTTTCAGTTCTTCAAAAATACGGGCGTAGGTACAAAAAGAACCAGTAAAGGCAATGCCTATTTTTTTTCCAGATAATGACATAAGAAAGAACCTCTCCTTTTTTTATGGTTAGGATGAAAGTTTGATATGCTGAAAGATGAAAGACATCATTTTCTCAGCAGAGGAAAGTGGTGCGTATTTTCCAGGAAGCCCTAAGAGCAGATTCGTGCATTTTTCCCCATTGATTTTGCTTTTTCAAGGTTGAATCCACCAGGAGCAGAGGCAAGGTCAAGCAGTAGGGCGGAAGGAGAAATCTGTTCTAAAAGGGTGTTTGTTAAGACTGGTGCAGGGATTGTATTAAAAATAAAATCAAAAGAAGATAATTCACAATCGGAAAGCTGTTCTAAGGAAAATGTCCGTGCTCCAGTTAAAGAAGCTTCGGCAAGCTGAACAGGGTTTCTTGCAGCAACACTTAGATAGGGGGTCTGCATAGAAAGGAGTCGGGCGAGAGCTTTGGCGCATTTTCCATATCCTAAGATAAGACAACGGCTTTCAAAAAGTGTGCGGGGACTTAAGAGGATGGCAGTTGCAAGAGTGGATTCTGCGGTTGCTTTTGCATTCCAGTAAGAAAATTCAGGTGAAGCCATAAAGTCGAAAGCAGAGATATTTTTTCCTTGAGTGAGTTCTAAAAAAGTCTTTGGGATACAGCCGGCGAACAGGGTGTGTCCATCAGAAAGCAGGTCAGCAAATTCAAGATAAGGAGTTTTATTGAGAAGTTTGGAAAACGGAATTGGTGCAATACAAACAGAAGAAGAGGAGACTGCTTCTAAAAGAGAATCCAAAGGCTGGATGCAGGCGCTTTTAATGGTTCGCAGAGACCATAGTGCAGATGCAGTATCCCTTTAAAGCGAGTAATTTTGCAAGGCAGACCTGACGCATATCTCCTCCGATGATGGTAAAATCAAATGTTTTTTTATTCATGTTTGTTCCAGTCAGAAAAAACATTTCTTTATTGTATGATGAAGGTACGAAAAAGGTGCAGACAGTTACCGGCACAGTACTGGTACAGCACCGGTATAGAGACCTGATTTATGTTGTATTAGCGGTGTTCACGTGCAGATATCAGAAAGAGCTTTTTATATGCCCTTGAAAAAGTAGAATAATTTTTAAATCCACTTGCAAAGCACGCTTCTGTGACAGAGGTTCCGCTTTGAATTAAAGCGCGGGCATGGAGCAGACGCTTTGTGGAAATGTAATTGGCAACGCTGTATCCGGTTTCTTTTTTAAATAAATGCATGAGGTAATAACGGCTCATATAAAATTTGGAAGAGAGTGTATCAATACTTAAATCTTCCACAAGATGTTCTGCAATGTATTCTAAAATCGGCAGAATCTTGGAGTTATAATAGCTGTTTGGAACGTAGGCACTTGAATAAGAATCCATGGAAGCACGATTTAATAATATCAAAAATTGAAGAAATAGTGTGTTTTGGTATAGACCGGAAGCAAAGTCATCCTGTGCAAGAGAACCTTCCAGTTCAACCAGTGTTTCATAAAGACGGCTTTTGGCAAATAGTTCGACACGGAGTACGTGAGAATGATTATTTTCTGCATTGGTAAAACAGGAATCCAGCAAATCCCCGATTCTTTATAACGTTCTAAAAAATCCGGGGAAATATATAGAATCATTCGTTCATAAAAAGTGCTGTTAATAACCGGTTTATGAATTTCTCCGGCATTTACTAAAACCAAATCATAAGGTTTTAAGTCATAAGTTTTTCCTTCAATATGGTAAGTGACATCACCTCTTAATAAAAGAAATACTTATAAAATCATGGTAATGATAGGAAATCGGAAGAGAGTTTGTATCTGTTAAATGAAATAAGCGGAAATTGTCTTTTAAATATCCGGCTTTATTGAATGTTTCTGATTCCATAAGTGTTAAATCCTTTCGGTTCTTTTGATAAATTGAACATTTTTTGCAACATTTTTGACATAATATTTATATTATAACATAAAGATGTCTGATACACTAGGAAATAGATAGACTTCTGAAATTAAAAGAATAGAAAATTGGGGGAAAATAAAATGGAGTTTGTAAAATATCAGGGTATCGGAAATGATTATCTGGTGTATGATGTTATAAAAAATGAAAAAGTACTGACCAGAGAACAGATAAAAAAAATCTGTGACCGGAATTTTGGAGTTGGAGCAGATGGAATTTTAGCAGGACCTTATCTGGATGAAGAGAAAAAAATCAGAGTGCGTGTCTTTAATTCAGATGGAAGTGAAGCAGAGCGGGCTGGAAATGGAATTCGGATTTTTGCAAGGTATTTAAAAGATGCCGGTTATACATTAAGTGAGAGGCTAACGCTGGAGACCGCAGGTGGAAGTATAAAGGTTCGTTTTTTAAACGATGATGGAAGCCGGATTCAGGCAGACATGGGAAAAATGAGTTTTGGAGAGGAAAAAACGGTAACGCTTGGGGAAGAACGATATTCTGCATTTACTACTTCAATCGGAAATCCGCATTGTGTGATTCCGGCAGAGACAATCGACCGTGAAAAGGTTTGTAAGCTTGGAAAAAAGATTGCAGAATCTAAGATGTTTAAAAATGGAATTAATGTTATGCTGCTTCAAGTAGAAGATAAAAATAATCTTAATATTGAAATCTTTGAAAGAGGAGCCGGTTATATTCTGGCGTCCGGAACTTGCAGTTGTGCCGCCGCAGCTGTTGCATATAAGAAAGGTTGGGTGGTCAGGATGTGATGGTGCACGATGCCGGTGGAAAGCTGTGGATTCAGATTGATGAGAATTGGAATCTGAAAATGACTGGAAGTGTGGAAAGTATTGGAAGTGTAAAACTGACCAAAGAATTTGAAAAGAAATTAGGATTTTAATGTTCGAAAAAGAACCCTGCAATAAGGGTTCTTTTTTGGCGCAAAATAGAACGATAAAAATTGCGCAAAAGAGGAGGAGCTTATTATGAAGAAAAAGTTAATTTCGTGCATTTTGGTCTCAACAATGGCAGTAAGCTGCTGGCATGTTGTGGCTCAAGCAAAAAAGAGGAAGGTTCCGCTGTTTCGGATGTATTCCAAACTTGGGTTATTAAACTCAGCAGTTAGATTTATGCTTCCATCACTGGCAACTCCGCTTTAAACTGCTTTTCTCCGTCGATTACAGCGGTTAGTGTTCCGGCAAGACAGGTGGGAGTTCGAATGGGAACACAGATGATTCATTGTTTAGAGGGAGAAAAATACGCTCAAAAAAGTATGATGGATTATGAGATTTTATTGAGAAAATCAACAAAGTCAAAGGAAATATGATATACTGAGAAGGATGAATAAAAATCAGAAAAAAGCAGGTTTAGGAGGATATAGTATGAGCAGTTTTGATTATGGCAAAGTAAAAGATCCGGAGTATTTTCAGGAAAACAGAGTAGAGGCACATTCTGACCACAAATATTATGCATCCATGGAAGCGATGTTGCAAAAAGAAGAAAATTATAAATATGATTTAAATGGTCTTTGGAAATTTCATTATGCAAAAATTATGAGAGCACTATAAAAGGATTTGAAAAAACAGAATATAATTGTAAAAACTGGGATGATATCCGTGTACCGGCACATATTCAGATGGAGGGATATGGAGAGCCTCAGTATGCAAATGTACAGTACCCTTGGGAAGGCTGGGAAGAAGTTAAATTAGGAGAAATTCCAACTTGTTTTAATCCAGTGGCAAGTTATGTAAAATATTTTGAAGTACCGGAAAATATGAAGGGAAAACGGGTTTTTATTTCTTTCCAGGGAGCAGAAAGCGGGATTGCAGTCTGGTTAAATGGAGTCTTTGTGGGCTATAGCGAAGACAGCTTTACCCCGTCAGAGTTTGAGTTGACGAATTCTCTTAAAGATGGAGAAAACAAGCTTGCAGTACAGGTATTTAAATTTACAAGCAGCAGCTGGTGTGAAGATCAGGATTTCTTCCGTTTTTCCGGAATTTACAGGGATGTATATCTGTATACGATTCCAGAAGTACATGTCCGTGACATGAGAGTGCGCACTTTACTGGACGAAACGTTTACAAAAGCAGATTTAGAACTGGTTTTAAAAGGAGTGGGAAACGGAAACGTTAAAATTTGTCTGAGTAAAGATGGAGAAGTAATTGCGAATGTAAAAGGGGCACTTGAAAGTGAAAGCAGGTTTGTAATTTTGGTAGAACAGCCTAAATTATGGAGTGCAGAAGCACCGGAATTATATGATTTACTCATTCAAGTGTTTGATGAAAATCAGAAACTTATGGAAGTGATTCCATATCGTGTGGGATTCCGCAGATTTGAGATGAAAGGCAATATTATGACCTTAAATGGCAAACGAATTGTCTTTAAAGGAGTTAACCGTCATGAATTTAGTTCTGTAACAGGACGTCATGTTTCAAGGGAAGAATTAATCAAAGATCTGGTGACGATGAAACAGAATAACATCAATGCAATTCGTACCTGCCATTATCCGGATGGTTCTGATATTTATGAGTTATGTGATGAATACGGAATTTATATGATTGCTGAAAATAATATGGAAACACATGGAAGTTGGGACACTCAGGCAGGAAAAGAGCATCCGGATTATACCAATGTTGTTCCGTGTGATAAAGAAGAATGGAAAGGCATGCTGTTAGACCGTGTTAATTCCATGTATCAAAGAGATAAAAACCATCCGGCAATTCTTATTTGGTCCTGCGGAAATGAGTCCTTTGGTGGAAGTGTGATTTATGAAATGTCAGAGTTTTACCGAAATGAGGATCCGACCCGTCTGGTACATTATGAAGGCGTGTTTAATGACAGAAGATATAACGATACCAGTGACATGGAAAGCCAGATGTATCCGTCAGTAGAAAGCATCAGAGAATTTCTGAAAAAGGATAGAAGCAAGCCATTTATCTGCTGTGAGTATACACATGCGATGGGAAATTCCTGTGGTGCAATGCATAAATATACGGATTTAACAGATACAGAGCCGTTATATCAGGGTGGATTTATCTGGGATTATATTGACCAGTCTATTTATAAAAAAGACCGTTACGGAAAAGAATTTCAGGCTTATGGCGGAGACTTTGATGACCGTCCGTGCGATTATAATTTTAGTGGAAATGGAATTGCTTATGGAGGAGACAGAGAACCCTCTCCAAAGATGCAGGAAGTAAAGTTCAATTACCAGAACATTACCGCCGTCGTAGAAAAAACACAGGTTACAGTTAAAAATAAAAAATTTATTTGTGAATACAAATCAGTTTGACTGTGTGGCAGTGCTTGAAAAAGATGGAAAAGAACTTGCAAGAAAACAGCTTGAAACAGATGTAGCACCACTTGGTAAAAAAACATATCCGCTTCCGTTTGAAGTTCAGACTCTGTCAGGAGAGTATGTAATAACAGTAGCATTTCTGTTAAAAGAGGATACAGTCTGGGCAAAAAGAGGTCATGAAGTTGCATTTGGACAGGGTGTGTATAAGGTTGAGAGAACCGCACAGATTCCAAAGGGAGAATTAGAGATTGTTAAGAGTACACATAATATTGGAATCCATGGGGACGGTTTTAAAGTAATGTTCTCGTACTTAAATGGTGGACTGGTGTCTTATGTGTATGGTGGAAAAGAAATGATAAAGGCTATTCCAAAACCAAATTTCTGGAGAGCGCCAACCGATAATGACTATGGAAATCTGATGCCAATGCGTTATGGACAGTGGAAACTGGCAAGTCTGTATTTATCGCATAAAAAACCAGAGGGTGGAATGTATGAACCAAAGCTGGAAGTAAAGGAACATTCTGCAGTTGTAAGTTTTACTTATCATTTACCGACAACTCCGCAGGCAGAGTGTGAACTTTCTTATGAAGTATTTGCAGATGGAACAATCGAGACGGTACTTTCTTATGAACCGGTAAAAGAGCTGGGAGATATGCCGGAATTTGGTGTAATTTTTAAATTCGATGCAGACTATAATCAGGTAACCTGGTATGGAATGGGACCGGAAGAGACTTATGTAGATAGAAATAAAGGTGCAAAACTTGGTATTTATCAAAATAAAGTAGAAGAAAATAATGGCAAAATATTTAGTTCCGCAGGAATGTGGAAATAAAACAGGGGTACGCTGGGCAAAAGTAACGGATAGAAAAGGCAGAGGTATGCTCTTTAAGGGTGATAAGATGGAATTTTCCGCACTTCCTTACACTCCGCATGAAATTGAAAATGCGGCGCATCCGTTTGAACTGCCGAACGTACATTATACAGTAGTAAGAGCTTCTATGCAGCAGATGGGTGTTGGCGGAGATGACAGTTGGGGTGCAAAAACACATCCGGAATATCTGCTGGATGTAAGCCAGAAAAAAGAATTTAAATTTTCCTTTAAGGGGATTTAACCAAAGCATATTGGGAGCATTTGAAAAATTTCATGGCGCAGTGATTGACCATTATGGTGGAGATGACACAAGAGTATTTCAAGAAGTCTGTGAAGTTGGAAAGTGGCTGGAACAGTTAGAAGAGATGGCGGGAAGCCTTACACATGCGCAGGTAGCTGTGATTTATGACTGGGAAAACCGCTGGGCTTTTGAAAGAAATCCCTTATGGTGTGGAAGTCACCAGCCGGGAAAATGAAAAAGCAGTTTATCGGATTGTGCAAAATTTCAATTGTAACCGGATAGAAATAGAATTTCCGAAAGATGGATTTGAGGTATGGCAGGGCAGTTATGATGGGACAATTGCAGGATTTGGCACAAGTGATTTTAAGAAAACAAAAGCAATAGACACATACAAAAAAGAGTGATATAATGAAAAAATAAAGCAGACAAAGAAGTCTTTTTTGAAGGTTTTTGTCTGCTTTTTTGATTTTCTTTACGATAATGAGGGAAAGGTTGGATGGCGTATGAATCAAGATGCAAAAGAAAAACTAAAAGAGACACTGTATCGGGAAATGATGGCTTATGATGCAGGAGATCCGGCAAGAATCCAGCATTTTGTAAAAGTACACAGTTTTGCGCAGGCGATAGGAAAAACAGAAAATTTAGAGGAAGAAGTCCAGTTTATTTTAGAGTGCGCAGCTTTAGTGCATGACATTGGAATCAAGCCGGCAGAAGCAAAATATGGAAAGAGCGATGGGAAATTTCAGGAGCAGGAAGGACCGGCTGAGGCAGAGAAGATGATGCGTGTGCTTGGGTTTGAGGAGGCTGTGATTGAAAGGGTTTCGTATCTGGTAGGACATCATCATACGTATACAAATATAAATGGGATGGATTATCAGATTTTGGTAGAAGCGGATTTTCTGGTCAATTATTTTGAAAATGGAAGTTCTGCTGATACTATTCAAAAATCAGTAGAGAAGATTTTTAAGACAAAAACCGGAAAAGAAATGGCAGAAACGATGTTTTTCCCAAAACCGGCAGATTTATCTTTATCAGAAACCTGGGCGCAGGATGCTCTTCAGGATTTGGAAGATTTCATTGAAGAACAGGGAATTTATATTCGTCAGTAAAAAGCTGTGTAATTATAGCATGATGTGAGTGTCAAAAGGTTTTTTAAAACTTTAAAGCAAGAGGTCAATACAGAGACTTTAAGAATGTTTTACATTCCTGCATTGACTTTTTTTTGTTCGAGAGTATAATTGGTAAAGACGAAAATTAAATTGGTAAAAACAAAAAGAGAGGAGAACAGGAAAAGAAGATTATGAAGTACTTAAAGCAATTTATGGTCATTTTAGCCTTTTCCTTTTTAGGAGAAGTGCTTCATCAGGTGTTACCGCTTCCGATTCCGGCAAGTGTGTACGGACTGGTATTTATGCTGGCAGCACTTATGACAGGAGTATTAAAACTGCATCAGGTAAAGGAGACATCTGCTTTTTTGATAGAGATTATGCCGGTTATGTTTATTCCGGCAGCAGCAGGTCTGATTGATTCCTGGGGAATCTTACAGCCGGTGATTATTCCGCTTGGAATTATTACTGTTGTGACAACTGTATTTGTTATGGTGGTAACCGGACTTGTGACACAGGGAATTATCAGAAAGGGGAAGAGTAAATGAAAGAGTTTTTAGATGTTTCTTTATTTGGAGGAGCAGTCTTAAGTCTTGTAGCTTATGAAATCGGATTGATTTTAAAGAAAAAATTTAAGATGGCAGTGTTTAATCCGCTTTTAATCGGTGTGATTTGTGTTATTGCAGTACTGGTAGTTGGAAATATCAGTTATGAGTCTTATAATCAGAGTGGAAAATACATCAGTTATCTTTTAACACCGGCTACTGTCTGCCTCGCAGTGCCGTTGTATGAGCAGTTAGAATTATTAAAGAAGAATTTAAAAGCAGTTGCCGCAGGACTGATTTCAGGGGTGCTTGCAAGTCTTGTCGGAGTATTGATACTTGCAAAAGTATTTGGACTTTCTCATGAACAGTATGTAACCATGCTTCCAAAATCCATTACAACAGCAATTGGAATGGGGGTATCAGAAGAACTTGGCGGAATTGTAACGATTACCGTGGCCGTTATCATTGTTACAGGAATCCTTGGAAATATGATTGGTGAGACAGTTTGTAAGGTGTTCCACATTGAAGAGCCGGTTGCAAAGGGACTGGCTCTTGGCGCAGCTTCCCATGCAATCGGAACAGCAAGAGCTATGGAAATGGGACCGGTTGAAGGGGCAATGAGCAGTCTTGCAATTGCAGTAGCAGGACTTCTTACAGTAGTAGGAGCAAGTGTATTTGCGGATTTATGTAAAAAAGGAGTGTGTAAGGCATGAGTAGATTAATTATTACCATTGGCAGACAGTATGGAAGCGGTGGAAAGGAAATTGGGAAAAAGCTTGCGAAACGTCTTGCAATACCGTTTTACGGAAAAGAAGAATTGATGAAACTTGCAAAGGAAAAATCCGGATATGAAGAAGTAAGCTGTTTTTATGAAGAACAGCCAATTAACAGCCTGCTTTATGCGATTGCGATGAATCAGGAAGAAGAATGCAGAGGAAAACGTGCCTTTGACAGGATTCGTAAGTTATGTGAAAACCAATCCTGTGTTTTGGTTGGAAGATGCGGAAATTATGTGTTCAAAGACGATGCAGACTGTACGAGAATTTTTCTGTATGCACAAAAACCGGATAAAGTGAACATGGTGACCAAAAGAGATGGAATCAGCCGGCAAAAGCGGAGGCAAGAATTGAAAAAATTGAGCAGGAGAGGGCAGATTTCCATAAGTATTATACCGGAGAAACCTGGGGAAGAGCAGAGCATTATGACTTGTGTATTGATACAGGGGTGCTTGGAATCGACCAAACGGTGGAGTTGATTTTGGATTATCTAAAGCTTCGGAAATGAAAACAAAAAATTAACCTAAGAAGAAAAAAGGAATCTGGAAAGAAAGCATGGAATTGTTATCCATGTTTTCTTTTTAAAACAAATGTTAACTAATAACAAATAAAAAGGTTGACATTGAGGACGTAATTCTATATACTAAGGAAGTCAAACAAAGAGAAGAGAGGAAAAAAACATGAATACGGCAACAGCGAACAAAGAACATACAACAAAGAAAATGTCAACCAGACAGATGACATTTATTGCACTGATGACAGCGGTAACCTGTATTTTAGGTCCATTATCAATTCCGCTTCCATTTAGCCCGGTTCCAATCAGTTTTACCAACTTGGCAATTTATTTAAGTCTTTATGTGTTGGGTCTGAATGGAGCAACAATTAGTTATCTGGTTTACTTATTAATCGGAATGGTCGGGGT
>ENA-OQHY01000819-OQHY01000819.1-human-gut-metagenome-genome-assembly--contig:-NODE-819-length-15721-cov-1.709696_pt1 | contig 15721 bp, 26 predicted proteins | sample MGYA00242570_ERZ504733 | MGnify/ENA primary metagenome ERZ504733 (study PRJEB26092, sample SAMD00036219) | human gut metagenome | host: Homo sapiens | study: EMG produced TPA metagenomics assembly of...
ATCTATGAGAATATTCTTCCGTTATACTTGGGAATTGAAGGTTGATAAAAAAAGCAAAAGGCATTATTACTACTATAGAAAGAATTGCCGGATGTTTATCTCAAATCTCAGACTGGAGATAAACACTCCGTGGGATGCGCAGCGATTCTAAGAAGAATTTGTCAGCTTGTGCTGACTAGAATCGCGCGCCAAGTCTCACGAGTGTTCGACTTGAAAAAAAGACTTTCGGCAAAAAAATACAAAGAAGAGGTGTATTATGGCAGAGTATAAAATGGTTTGGCCAGTCTTGATTGCATTTGCAATCAGTGTAATTTTAGGTCCTTTCGTGATTCCATATTTGCGGAAACTGAAAATGGGACAGACAGAGCGTGTAGATGGGTACAGTCTCATCTGAAAAAAGCAGGAACTCCGACAATGGGAGGCGTGATTTTCTCTTATCAACAGTTATCACATCTTTATTTTATATAAAAGATTATCCAAAGATTATTCCGGTTTTATTTTTGACACTGGGATTTGGAATTATTGGATTTTTAGATGACTATTTAAAAGTAGTGCTGCGTCGTTCAGACGGTCTGATGCCAGGTCAGAAAATGGCATGCCAGATTGTTGTAACTGCAATTTTCGCATTTTATATTATGAAATTTACCGATGTTCAGATGACTTTAAAAATTCCGTTTGTATCTGGTTATGAGTTAAATGCAGGAATTTTAACCGTTCCGCTGTTATTCTTTGTTGTAATCGGCACTGTAAATGGAGTGAACTTTACGGATGGTCTGGATGGACTTGCTTCTTCTGTTACTATTATGGTGGCTACATTCTTCTCCGTCATCGCAATTGCAACAAAGAGTGGAATTGAACCGATTACCTGTGCGGTAGTGGGAGCTTTAATGGGATTTTTGTTATTTAATGTATATCCAGCAAAAATTTCATGGGAGATACCGGTTCTCTGGCACTGGGAGGATTTGTAGCAGGTACTGCTATATGTTACAGATGCCGTTATTTATTTTGATTATTGGTTTTATTTATTTGTTAGAAGTAGTATCTGTCATTTTACAGGTTGGCTACTTTAAAATTTCCGGTGGAAAACGAATCTTTAAAATGGCACCAATCCATCATCACTTTGAACTGTGCGGATGGTCAGAAACCAGAGTAGTTGCAGTATTCTCAATTGTCACAGCAATTTTGTGTATGATTGCACTTTTAGGTGTGTAAAAAGAAAGGAAGGAAATTATGAAAAAGACAGAATTACAGGGGAAAAAAGTATTAGTCTTCGGTTCCGGAATCAGTGGAATCGGGGCTGTAAAACTGTTAGAAACGGTACAGGCAGATGTTGTATTATATGATGGAAATGAATCATTAAAGAAAGAAGAAATCAGAGCAAAACTTCCGAAAGAAAGCAAATGTGAAATTGTACTTGGAGAATTAAAACAGGAACTGATTGACAGTCTCAATCTGGTCGTGATGAGTCCGGGAGTTCCGCTTGATATTGAACCGGTAGAACGCTTAAAAGCAGCAGGGCTTCCAATTTGGGGAGAAGTAGAACTTGCATACTGCATGGGGGATGGAACAGTCCTTGCAATTACCGGAACAAACGGAAAGACAACAACAACCGCACTCCTTGGAGAAATCATAAAGGCTTATGCAGATTCGGTATTTGTTGTTGGAAATATTGGAAATGCTTATACAGGAGCAGCTTCTTCCATGAAAGAAGAAAGCTATACGGTAGCAGAAATCAGCAGTTTCCAGTTAGAGACCATACATAGTTTTCATCCAAAGGTTTCTGCAATTTTAAACATTACAGAGGATCATTTAAATCGTCATCATACGATGGAAGAGTACATTCGTGTTAAAGAGCTGATTGCTTCTAATCAGACCAAAGACGATTTTTGTATTTTAAATTATGAAGATGAGGAACTTCGTAAGTTTGCCCCAAAATGTCCGGCAACTGTAGTCTTTTTCTCCAGTGTTCAGAAACTTGAAGAGGGAATCTTCCTCGATGGAGAAAATATTGTATGGAAATCAAAAACAGAAGAATTTGTATTTGCAAGAACCGATGAATTAAAATTGCTTGGCCGCCATAACCATGAAAATGTAATGGCAGCTTCTGCTATGGCATACTGCGCAGGTGTTCCAAAGGAAATTATCCGCGAAGTGATTATGCGTTTTACCGCTGTTCCACACAGAATCGAATTTGTAGAAGAAATTAATGGAGTTGCTTATTACAATGACTCTAAGGGAACCAATCCAGATGCTGCAATCAAAGGAATTCAGGCAATGAACCGTCCAACTCTCTTAATCGGAGGCGGATATGATAAACAGTCCTCTTATGAAGAATGGATTCAGGCATTTGATGGAAAAGTAAAACAGTTAGTATTAATCGGTCAGACCAGAGAAAAAATTGAAAAAACAGCGCATGAATGTGGATTTTTCAATACGATTCTGGCTGAAAACCTCGAAGAAGCAGTAAAAATCTGTGCCGAAAAAGCAGAGGCCGGAGATGCAGTACTGCTTTCACCGGCATGTGCAAGCTGGGGGCAGTTTGATAACTATGAGCAGCGTGGAGATAAATTCAAAGAGTATGTTCGTGCAATGCTTTAATTGACATTGTCATAGAGATAATTCATAAATAACAAAATAAAATCATATAGTGCAATATGAGAAAAACAAAAAAGGAAATGCTTATGGAAGTCGTAAGAGAACCAAAAAAGAGTATGGACAGCATACTCTTGTTTCTGGTACTTCTGCTCGTCGTGTGGGGATTGATTTTTTTGTATAGCACAAGTGCATATAATGGCAGGGTGAAATTTCATGACCCTGCCTATTATTTTAAGAAACAACTTTTTGCCACGTCTTTAGGGCTCATAGCGATGTATTTGGTTTCCTGTATCGATTATCATATTGCGGTGAAATTTGCCCCTCTTTTTTATCTGGCATCAATGGGGCTGTCTTTGGCAGTGCTCTTGTTTGGGCAGGAGTATAATGGCTCAAAACGTTGGCTTTCAATTGGACCGTTTTCATTTCAGCCGTCCGAATTTGCAAAAGCGGCAGTGATTTTATTTCTTACGTTTCTTATCACAAATTCACAGAAAAAAAGGATGGCATCTTTTGGATGGCAGGAATTATGCTGCCACTTTTGCCGATTGTAGGATTGGTTGGGACGAATAATTTGAGCACAGCAATTATCATTCTTGGAATTGGTGTTATTTTAGCTTTTATTTCGCATCCGCGTTATCTTCCATTTATTGGAATTGGGGCGGTGGGAATGATATTTATTGCTGTTTTCTCGGGATGGCGAGTTATCGTATGGAGCGTCTTAAGATCTGGAGAAATCCGGAGGCTTATGAAAAAGGATTTCAAACCATTCAGGGACTCTATGCAATCGGAAGTGGAGGGATTTTTGGAAGTGGACTTGGGAGCAGTGTTCAGAAACTTGGATTTGTTCCAGAAGCGCAAAACGACATGATTTTTCAATTATCTGCGAAGAGACCGGTCTGTGCGGTGCAGTACTGCTGATACTGCTGTTTGCACTTCTAATCTGGAGATTGATGGTAATTGCAACACATGCAGGGGGTTTAGAAGGAGCATTGATTTCGGGAGGAATTATGGGGCATATCGCAATTCAGGTTATTTTAAATATTGCGGTTGTGACAAATACAATTCCAAATACCGGAATTACCCTGCCCTTTGTCAGTTATGGAGGGACTTCTGTTGTATTTTTACTGGGAGAGATGGGAATGGCGCTTGCAGTCAGCCGGAGAGGAAAGCGGGAGAGCAGGTAGCACTTTAAGAAACGGTGCATACTATAGGATATAGAGAGCAACGGAAGGAAGAGGCAGATTTGAATCAAATCCGTATTGAGGGATTTCATCGTCTGAATGGAGAAGTAAGAATACAGGGTTCTAAAAATGCGGCATTGCCAATGATGGCGGCCGCTGTTTTATGTAAAGGGGAAGTGATTCTTCATCATTGTCCGGATATTACAGATGTTCATCTGATGAAAGAAATTATAAAGGGGCTTGGTGGGAAGGCTTTTTATAAAAATCATACCATGTATCTGGATTGTACAAAGATAGAGCGGACTACAATTCCCAAAAAAGAGGCGGAGAAGATGCGTTCTTCTATTGTGTTAATGGGAAGTCTTTTAGGAAGAAAAAAGGAGGTCTGTGTTCCATGGCCGGGAGGCTGTGTGATAGGAAAACGTCCAATAGATCTTCATCTGTCTGCCCTTGAAAAAATGGGAGCAGAATTTACAGAAGAAGACAGGGGACTTAAGGGAAAAACAGAAGGACTCAAAGGTGCCAGAATTGTATTTCCAAAGATCAGTGTGGGTGCAACACAAAATGTAATTCTGCATCCGTACTTGCTAAAGGTACGACGATACTGGAAAATTGTGCCTGCGAACCGGAAGTGCAGTGGCTGTGCCGGTTTTTAAGAAAAGGTGGAGCAAAAATAAAAGAAACGAAAAACCGAATGATTGAAATCGAAGGCATAAAGTCTTTACATGCAGTTGAATACGAAGTTCCGCCGGATAGAATTGTAGCAGGAACGTATCTTTGCGCTTCTGCAATTACAAGAAGTAATATTTGTCTGGTCGGAGCACCAAAAGATGAGATGAAAGCAATCTTATCGCTCTATCAGAAAATGGGTGGACAATACGAATGGATTGGTGGTAAACTGTCTTTGTGCAGTCAGGAAGTAAACGTTCCGGTTTTATGTCAAAAAACGGAAGTTTATCCGGGATTTCCAACAGATTTACAGTCACCGGTTCTGGCAGTGCTTTCAGGTATTAAAGGAAAAAGCTGTCTGATAGAAACTATTTTTGAGAATCGTTTTCGTGTAGCAGGGGAACTTAAAAAAATGGGAGCAAATATCCGGATTGATGGAGCAAAGGCAGAAATTTATGGAGGAAAACTGCATGGGGCAGAGGTAGAAGCGCAGGAACTTCGGGGAGGTGCGGCACTGGTTCTGGCAGGACTGGCGGCAAAAGGAGTGACTACGGTAAAGAATATCGAATATATCGAGCGTGGATATGAGGATATCTGCCGTGATTTGAGTCAGCTTGGAGCAGTGATGGAAAGAAAATAAAGGGGATTATTTTATATGGATAAAAAGAAACGCACGAAGATTTTGGGCGGTATTGTGGCAGTGCTGTTGCTTGGAATTGCTGTTTTTTTCGGCGGTTTTCGGGTTACAAGTGTAAAAGTAGAAGGAAATACAGCTCATACAGATAAAGAAATAAAAAAGATGGTGCTTCAAGGATCACTTGCTTCAAATACCATACTGGTTCGTTTTTTAAATCCGAGCGAAAAAACAAAAGATGACCAGTTTATTCAGAAGTATGGATTGAGCGGACAAGCAGTCATAAATTAACCATTCATGTAAGGGAAAAAGAATTAATTGGTTATACGAAATTTTTGGATGGATATCTGTATTTTGACAAAGAAGGAATTGTTCAGGTAAGTACTACAAAAGAATTGAAAAATATTCCATTTATTGAAGGATTAGGCCAGAAAAAGGTTCAGGTAGGACAGAAATTGTCCGGACTAACAGATGAAATTCTGGGCATGCTTTTAAGTGCGACAAAGATGATGGAGAGCAGTGAACAGCATCCGGACCGAATCGTCATTGAAAATGGAGCACTTACCATGTATTTTTCGGAAATCGAAGTAAAACTTGGCACGGAAAAAAATATTTCAGATAAAATAAGCAAAATGCTGGGAATTTTGCCACAGCTTGAAGGAATGCAGGCGTTTTGGACTTACAGAATGTGGACTCCACGACAGAGACCATTGTATTTAAGAAGTCAGAGACACAAAAGAGCACAGAAGAAAATCAAAACGAGTAGAGGCAGCAAAGTAAAAAATAAAAGAATGGAAAAATAAAAAATCGGTGTCGAAGAAAAAAGAAACTATAAGAATTAAAGTAAAAATTTAAATTTTTTATGAAAAAATGAAAATAGCGGTTGATTAATTTTTGAAAAGAAGATATTATATATCTATATGCACGAACCTTGGAGGAGAATAGGATTTGGCATAAGCGTAAAATCAGAAGAAATACGGAATGCAATACATGAAAGTGTATTTAAAAACCATACAGGTAAGCTAAAGGAGGAAGTACTTTGTTAGAGATTATGACAAACGAGGCTGAATCATCTGCAAAAATCGTAGTCATTGGTGTAGGTGGAGCTGGTAATAATGCAGTAAACAGAATGGTGGAAGAAACAATTAGCGGTGTAGAATTTGTTGGAGTGAATACCGATAAACAGGCGCTGACATTATGTAAAGCACCGACCGTTGTTCAGATTGGTGAAAAACTGACAAAAGGTCTTGGTGCAGGAGCAAAACCGGAAATCGGTGAAAAAGCAGCAGAAGAAAGCATCGAGGAAATTAAGCAGGTTCTTCAGGGTGCTGATATGGTATTTGTTACCTGTGGTATGGGTGGCGGAACCGGAACAGGTGCTGCTCCAATCGTTGCAGGTGCAGCAAAAGAAATGGGAATTTTGACAGTTGGTGTTGTCACAAAGCCTTTCCGTTTTGAAGCAAAGACACGTATGACAAATGCATTGACAGGTATTGAAAAATTAAAAGACAATGTGGATACATTAATTGTAATCCCGAATGACCGTTTGCTTGAAATCGTTGACCGTCGTACTACTATGCCGGAAGCATTAAAGAAAGCGGATGAAGTGCTTCAGCAGGCAGTTCAGGGAATCACAGATTTAATCAATCTTCCGGCTCTGATTAACCTTGACTTTGCAGACGTTCAGACTGTTATGATTGATAAAGGAATTGCACATATCGGTATCGGTGAAGGAAAAGGTGATGATAAAGCAATGGAAGCTGTTCAGCAGGCAGTATCCAGCCCACTTCTCGAAACAACCATCCAGGGTGCATCTCATGTTATCATCAACGTATCCGGAGATATCTCCCTTATGGATGCAAATGATGCAGCAAGCTATGTACAGAACCTTACAGGCGAAGATACAAACATTATCTTTGGTGCTCTGTATGATGATAAAGAAGCAGATTATGTAAGAATCACAGTAATCGCTACAGGTCTTGATGATGAAACAGCAAGAAAACCAAGCGTAATCCCGTGATAAAAAACTGCAAAAACAGAAGAAGCGGTACAGCAGCCGGTACAGCAGACTGCACACGTAGAAACTCAGCAGCCCGCTTTTAAGATGCCGACTTTCCAGCAGCCAGCTTTCGGAAGCAATACAGGTAACTTCACAAGTACTGTGCCGAAGAAAGATATTCAGATTCCGGATTTCTTAAAAAATAGAAAGTAATACGATATACACTACAAAAGATAAAGGCGGTTCAGATTAGTTCTGGATCGCCTTTTTTAGTCAAAAGTTTAACAAATATAGCAAGGATTCTCCCACCTCTATAGGTGGTGAGAGGAATTGCAAACAGGAAGGTTAACGGCAGTGGTGGGCGGAGAGAAATCGGTATCCCCCACTGACATGAGGTAACCCACAGTCAGCGTTTTGCTGACATGTCAGACTCTGTGAAATTACCGACTGTGGGTTGAAACAACAAGGAGAAAAAAGATGGAAACAAAGTTTACTCATTTTGATGAACAGGGAAACGCAGTGATGGTGGATGTTTCAGAAAAGAATCCGACAAGCCGGACTGCATTAGCAGAGGGAAAAATTCAGGTCAATCGTGAAGTGATGGATGCGATTCTTCATCATACAGTAAAAAAAGGGGATGTGCTGGGTGTAGCGCGTGTAGCCGGAATTATGGCAGTGAAACAGACTTCTTCGTTGATTCCGATGTGCCATGTACTTCCAATCAGTAAATGCAGTGTAGATTTTGAAATTGAAGAAGAAAATCTTACGATTAAAGCCTTATGTATGGTAAAAGTAGAAGGAAAAACGGGTGTTGAAATGGAAGCACTGACCGGAGTTAATGTGGCTCTGCTTACGATTTACGATATGTGTAAAGCGATTGATAAACGAATGGTGATGACGGACATTCATCTGGTAGAGAAAAAAGGTGGAAAAAGCGGTGACTTTTATTTTGAAGAAAAATAAAAGCCACCGATATTCAAAATTAAAAATTTTTCAAGAGAACATCATTTTTGGAGAGACTATTATTATTTTCCAAGTGTTTCTCTAACTAATTCCACTGGCATTTCTTGACCGGTCCAGATTTTAAATGCTTCTGCACCTTGATACAAAAGCATGGAATAACCATTGAAAGAGGTACAGCCTTTTTCTTTTGCCATTTTAAGCAGTTTGGTTTCCCATGGATTATAGATAATATCAGCGACAGCAAGGTCTTTTTTTAAAAGAGAACTGTCTTCTAAGATGCAGGCATCTGTATTTGGAGCCATTCCGACAGAAGTAGCATTTACAAAAAGCGCGCTTTGTTCCAGGCTGTCTTTTAAGGCAGTTTTATCGTCATTATCAAAAATAGAAATTTTGCAGGAACTAAGTGCAGAAAGTTTTTGAATCACTTCACGGATACGTGGAAGATAACGGCTGGTTGAGCGGGCGAAGATATGGATTTCTCTCACATTATCAAGTGCAGCCTGAGCGCAGATTGCAGTAGCGGCACCGCCAATTCCCATAAGGGTGATTGTCTTTCCTGTTACATCAATGCCGTGTTCTTTGACTGAGCGCATAAACCCAATGCCGTCGGTGTTGTGTCCGATTAACTTTCCATCTTTGTTTTCTACGGTGTTAACTGCACCAATACACTTTGCAGCAGGGGAAAGTTCGTCCAGATATTCTAAAATTTTTGTTTTGTTTGGCATGGTTAGATTGAAGCCCTTTACATCCATTGTTTTTAAGGCTTTGACGGCATCTCCAAGCGTCTGTTCATTGATATCAAAGCAAAGATAGACATAATCAAGACCGAGTGCGGAAAAACTGGTATTATGCATCATAGGAGAGATGCTGTGTGCCACCGGACTTCCAAGAAGACAGGTTGAGTTTTGTATTGTCCTGTAATTGGTATCATAATTATAAAACCTCACTTTCATTTTGTTACATTAAAGTTTAAAAGGAAAAAAATAGAGTGTCAAGTAGAAAAGAAAATTCGACAAGATAAGAGGGAAAGATAATCTTTTTGATAAAATTCGACAAAAATGTCGAAAATAAATCAAATTGTGATAGAAATTATGTAAACCGGAAAATAAAAGAAAAAAAATAAAGTTTTGCGTCAAATAGTTTACATAAAGAAGGTGACATAAAGTTGCCTTTCGATGTCGAAAACTATCGGATTTTAGCAAAAAATTTTTGGGAAGAGCCTTGTGATTTTGACAGAATTCACACCCCCCTAGACCTTATAATGAACATTACTTAGTTCCAGATAAGTAATTGAGTCAAAAAGGTCTAGGGGGGTGTTTTGTGTACTACGAATTTTACATAGATGTGTTTTTCGTAGTCAATCTGGTAATGGATTTTTTTATCCTGCAGTTGGTGAATCGGATGATTTTGGGGGCTGCCAACCCGCTTCGTTCACTTGCAGGAGCTGTACTGGGAGCAGTAGGAAGCGGTGTGATTCTTTTTTTACCGTTTTCTTCATGGAAAATAAGGGGTCTGATTTCCTATGGGATTTTAGCACCGCTTATGGTTATGGCTGGATGTGGAACAAAAAATAAGAATGTATTTTGGATGGAACTGCTTGGCTTTTATGGATGTTCTGCTTTGGCAGGAGGAATTTTTCTGGCATTTCCCAAAATTGCAGCAAGAGGAATCATCACATTTTTGGCGTTATCGTCAGTCACTTACTGGATGCTTGTCATCAGTATCAGACTCTTAAAATACTTAAATGGAAAAAGGAGTACTCTTTGCCAGATTCAAATTCGGGCAGGAAAAAGACAAATAAAAGTGAAAGGTCTGTATGACACAGGAAACCAGCTTTGGGATTCTTTGTTAAAGAAGCCGGTCTGCGTGATTGAATATCAGGCATTTACCGGTCTTTTAAGTGAACCGCAGAAAAAAGCGTTTGATGCTCTTATAATGCGGACCCAAAACGCATCGGATAGTCTGACAGAAAGCCTCATCTGTTTTGAACCACACTTTATTCTGTTTTTTAAGTGTGGGAACAAAGAGAGGAAGCCTGCTTGTCGTAACTGTAGATGAGATGTCTGTAGAACGAAGAGAACGGCGGGTATCCGTAAAAACCGGTTTTGGCACTTGTAAAACAGGATATGTCAGTAGATAAAACCTTTCAGATGATTATAAATCCAGAAGTTTTTGACAGTTAGGAGGCGCTTGTGATGGAAACAGCAGTTGTAAGAAGAGTTCAATTCCCTGTTTTTACAGGAATGATTTTGCGAAGAGGAGAAGAGATTCACTATATTGGTGGTGCAGATGTACTGCCGGCTCCTCTTGATATACAGACAGAGACCTTAATGATAGAAAAACTGCAGACTGATGAGTTTGAAGAGGCAAAAGCAAGTCTGATTGAACATAATCTGCGTCTGGTGGTATACATTGCAAAGAAAATTTGATAATACCGGAGTTGGAGCGGAAGATTTGATTTCAATTGGAACGATTGGACTGATTAAGGCAATTAATACCTTTAAATCTGAGAAAAAATCAAGCTGGCAACTTATGCTTCAAGATGCATCGAAAATGAAATTTTGATGTATCTGAGAAGAAACAGTAAAACGAAACTGGAGGTTTCCATCGATGAACCGCTTAATGTAGACTGGGATGGAAATGAATTACTCTTGTCGGATATTTTGGGGACAGATGAAGATGTAATTTATCGTGGAATCGAAAGTGAAGTGGAGCGGAATCTGCTTGGAAAGGCAATCAGTAAATTAAGTAAACGGGAACAGACGATTATCCGACTTCGTTTTGGCATTAATATGCCGGATGGAAGAGAAAAAACTCAAAAAGAGGTAGCGGATTTGCTTGGAATTTCACAGTCTTATATTTCAAGACTGGAAAAACGGATTATGAAACGCTTAAAAAAAGAAATGGTACGATATGAGTAATTAGAATTTAAGAAATCCCTTCTACAGGAATAAATCTTGTAGAGGGGATTTTTTCTTTCCTACTTTTTCTTTCTATTATGCACCTGTTCGATTTCTTTTTTGACTTGAAGAACAAGTGGGATAATTTCCTGAATCCGTTTATCTGTCATTCGGGTGACAGGTGCAGAGATAGAAAACGCATAGCGGGAACGACCTTTATAGTCGGTAAGACCTACGGCAATACAGCGTACGCCAAGTTCGTTTTCTTCGTTATCAAGAGCATAGCCATTCTTTCTGGCTTCTTTTACCTCTTTTAAAAAGGTGTCATAGTCTGTAATGGTGTGCCGGGTCAGTTTTTTATGGGTGCAGGCATCCCATAATTTATGAATCTGGGATTCTTCCATGCCGGCTGCCATTGCTTTTCCAACACCGGAACAGTAGAGTGGAATCCGGCTTCCGACTTTGGAAACCATCCGCACAGAGTTTTGACGTGACTCTTCTTTGTAGATATAAACCGCTTCCGAGCCATCGAGCTGTACAAAATGAACTGTCTCTCCGGTTTCCTGAGAGAGTGATTTTAAATAAGGTCGGACAACTTCAAGGATATCGAGTCGTTCTAACAGACAGTTGGATAATGCCAGTACTTTTAAGGACAGGTCATACTTCTGGGTTTCTGAATCCTGCTTTGCATACCCCATATAAATCAAGGAGGATAGTAGTCGGTGTGTGGTACTTTTATTTAAATTTAATTCACGCTTAAATCAGCCAGTGAAACAGGTCCGATTTTGGACAAAGTTTCCATAGCAAGAAACAGCCGATCTGCAACCTGAATAGGGTTTTTTGATTCCATAAGATATCATTTTCCTTTCTAACTGTAACGATATTATGTTCTGTAACGATATTATGTTGAGGATGGTCTTAGATTTGAGGATTGAGGGGAATTTCGATTCATAAGACTTTGGCGCTATTGTAACACTTTCCGGAATGTGTTACAACCAGAAAATTTTTTTTGAAAGGGGCTTGACAATATGGAGATCTGTAGTATAATCCAAAGTAAAGATATCGTATTGTGAAACATAGTTCCGCATTATGAAACTTACGGAAACGAAAAAAATTATTTTTAAAATTCAAGGAGGACATTATGAACGCAGTTTTAGAACAGCTTTCCAAATTTGGTGTAGTACCAGTAGTAGTATTAAATGACGTAAAGGATGCAGAACCGATTGGCAAAAGCACTTTGCCAGGGTGGACTTCCATGTGCAGAAGTAACTTTCCGTACTGATGCAGCAGAAGAATCTATTCGTATCATGACAGAAAAATATCCGGAAATGTTAGTTGGAGCAGGTACTGTTCTGACAACAGAGCAGGTTGACCGTGCTGTTGCAGCGGGCGCAAAATTCATCGTAAGCCCAGGATTTGACCCGGAAATCGTAGATTACTGTATTGAAAAAGGTATCACAGTAACACCGGGATGCGTAACACCTTCAGAAGTAGCTCAGGGTGTAAAACGTGGATTAAAAGTATTAAAATTCTTCCCGGCAGAACAGTTTGGCGGAGTTGCTACAATCAAAGCAATGACAGCAGCTTATGTTGGAATCAAAATCATGCCGACAGGCGGAATCAATCCGAAAAATGTAAGAGAATACTTAGCTTGTGATAAAATCTTTGCATGTGGCGGAAGCTGGATGGTAAAAGGTGATATGATTAAAGCTGGTGAATTCGATAAAATCGAAGCAATGACAAAAGAAGCAGTTGAAATCGTAAAAGAAGTAAGAGGATAAGAATCGCAGATTTGCGGATGAGGGAGACTTTAACACTGTGCTAGTGGATGGTGCAGTGCTAAGAAATAAAGATAGAAATTAATATGCTATAAATGACCCCTTTTGCCATGGGTGAACATTTAGATAGAAAAAAAGGGTGTGGAGAAGTCTGCATCCTTTTTCTACAAAGAAAGGAGCAGATATTATGAAAAAAGATTTTGATTTGCTGTCACTCGGAGAAATTTTGCTTCGACTTTCCCCACCGGATAATGAACGAATTGTGCGTGGAGAAACATTTCAGAAACAGGTCGGAGGAGCGGAATTAAATGTCGTATCCGGAGCTGCCCTGTTGGGTCTTAGAACCGGAATCATTTCCAAACTTCCGGATAATTCTTTAGGAATTTATGCAAAGAACCGTGTCCGTTTCTGCGGTGTCAGCGATGACTATCTGGTATATGATAAAGAGGAAGATGCAAGACTTGGAATTTATTTCTATGAAAATGGTGCATATCCAAGAAAACCAAGTGTCGTTTATGACAGAAGACATGCTTCTTTTTGTAAAATCAATGAAACAGAAGTTCCGGATTCCATGTATGCAAATACAGTCTGTTTCCATACAAGCGGAATTACTCTGGCACTTTCTGAAAATACAAGAGAAGTAGCCATTGATATGATTAAGAAATTTAAAGCACAGGGTGCACTGATTTCGTTTGATGTAAACTTCAGAGGAAATTTATGGACCGGAGAAGAAGCAAAAGAGTGTATCGAACGAATCCTGCCTTATGTTGATATTTTCTTTTGTTCAGAAGATACTGCCCGCCTGACTTTCTTAAAAGAGGGAAATGTAAAAGAGATTATGAAGAGTTTTACCGAAGAGTATCCGATTTCAATTGTGGCATCTACTCAGAGAATTGTACACAGCCCGAAAGTGCATACCTTTGGTTCAGTCATCTACAGTGCAAAAGAAGATAAATACTTTGAAGAAGAACCATACCGTGATATTGAAGTTGTAGACCGTATCGGAAGCGGAGATGCTTATATTTCAGGTGTTTTATACGGTCTGCTCGGCTGTGGATTTGACTGTCAGAAAGCCTTAGAATATGGAAATGCAACCAGTTCTGTAAAGAATACGATTCCTGGTGACCTTCCTTCCTGTGATTTAAAAGAGATTGACCGAATTATCCGGAATCATAAAAATACCGGAATCCAGCTTGAAATGGATCGATAATAAAAAATAAGGGCATATACTGATAGAAAATAAGAATGGAGAAATTTTTTATGCGTGTATGCCAGCTTCGACAAAAAGAAGTGATTAATATCTGTACCTGCAAGAGCCTCGGTGTGCCGTTTGACCTTGAGTTTGATGAAAAGACTGGGTGTGTGACAGCAATTATTGTTCCGCTTCCGGGGAAAATCTGTGGATTTTTCGGACCGGTCAGTGAGTACGTGATTCCGTTCGAATGTATCAAACAAATTGGGGAAGATATTATTCTGGTCGAAATAAAAGAAGAAAAGTTTTTAAAAAAGAGTTAGATAAAAGAACCCTCGGTATTTTGCAGTTACGCACCGAGGGTTCTTTATCTTTTCACGACCGAAGATAATTTTTCATGGATTTAAGGCATGTTTTTCAAGCCGGCTGACCTGAGCCTGCGAAATTCCAATTTCCTGTGCGACTTCCATTTGGGTTTTCCCCTCATAAAAGCGCATTTCTATGATATTTCGTTCCCTTGTCTCAAGCCGGTTCATTGCTTCTTTTAGAGAGATATCCTCAATCCAGTGTTCTTCTTTATTTTTCTTATCACTGATCTGGTCCATGACATACAAGGTGTCACCGCCTTCGGTGTAAACCGGTTCATATAGACTGACCGGACTTTGAATAGCATCAAGGCATAGACGATATCCTCTTTATTAATGCCGATTTCACTGGCAATTTCCTGAACTGTTGGTTCTCTTAAGTTCTGTTTCATATAATATTCTTTTGCATGGATTGCCTTATAGGCAGTATCACGCAGAGAACGGCTGACGCGTATGGAGTTGTTGTCCCTTAAGTAACGGCGGATTTCGCCGATAATCATAGGAACAGCATAAGTAGAAAAGCGTACATTTAATGTGGTATCGAAGTTATCAATTGCTTTCATCAGACCGATACAGCCGATTTGAAATAAATCATCCGCATTTTCATTACTTGCAGAGAAGCGTTTAATAATACTTAAGACCAGCCTTAAATTCCCTTTGATATATAAATCTCTTGCTTCTGTGTCACCCTTTTTTATCCGTTCAAACAGCATTTCTTTTTCGGCATTGGTAAGGACAGGGAGTTTTGATGTATTTACGCCGCATATTTCAACTTTATTAAGAGCCATTGCAAGAATCCTCCATTTTTAGTTTCATGTACGAATACATTTATAATTAGAATGATTCTCATAAGACTGTCACAATATACTGTAAAATGGAAAATTTCATAAAGTTTTAGCCCTTGACAACGCATAAAGTGCGAAAAAGATTGACGATTTACGCTTTTGTGTACTATACTTTAGGCAAGCAAGGCAGTAAAGGAGGCTGAAAATGATGAAGTGCCCTTTTTGTAATCAGGAAAATACACGTGTCATAGATTCAAGACCGGTTCCGGATAATAATTCGATTCGCAGACGCAGACAATGTGATGAATGTCATAAACGCTTCACCACGTATGAGAAGATAGAGACGATTCCTCTTACGGTAATTAAAAAAGACCAGAGCAGGGAAACGTATGATCGGACCAAAATACAGGATGGAATTATGCGTGCCTGTTATAAACGGCCGATTTCGGTGGAACAGATTGAACGCACGATTGACGAAATAGAGACAAGAAGATTTTTAATAAAGAAAGAACGGGAAATTCCAAGTACGGAAATCGGAGAGATTGTGATGAACCGCTTAAAAAGAATTAGATGCGGTTACTTATGTCCGTTTTGCCTCTGTCTATCGGGAATTTAAAGATGTGAATACCTTTATGGATGAATTAAAGAAGATGTTAAAGT
>ENA-OQHY01000821-OQHY01000821.1-human-gut-metagenome-genome-assembly--contig:-NODE-821-length-15697-cov-2.021901_pt1 | contig 15697 bp, 23 predicted proteins | sample MGYA00242570_ERZ504733 | MGnify/ENA primary metagenome ERZ504733 (study PRJEB26092, sample SAMD00036219) | human gut metagenome | host: Homo sapiens | study: EMG produced TPA metagenomics assembly of...
CTTTCACTTCTGCTTTATATTCATCAACCGTTTTCACATCGCTGTTATTAGACACCCATTCGTCTGTCAGCTCTGCCGGCTGAGAGATTTTATTAATTTTTACTTTAAATTGTACATCTTTTCCCGAAAATCCGGATTATTCTGATATGGGTCCGGGAATTTTAAGTTTAACGTTACTTCATCCCCTTTTTTGCTCCAATCAGTCCACTTTCAAATCCATCAATAAACTGTCCGGAACCGATTAAAAGGTCAGTATCTGTCGCTGAACCTCCAGAAAATTCTTCTCCATCCATATATCCGGTATAATCAATATTTACGGTATCATTTTCCTGTACCGCACGGTCTTCTGTGATTTCTTCCGGTTTATAAGTAAGCTGCTCATTAATATACTCGCTTATGCTGTCATCTGTCACTTCTGTTTTTGGTACTTTTTACACTTAAATTTTTATAGTCTCCAAGTGTGACATATTTTGTGATATCATCGGTATCAACAGCCACAACATGTCCGTCGCTGTCTGTCTCCACTTCTTCTGCTGTTTCTTTCTCTTCGCTGCTGCTTTCTGTTTTGGCTTTTGTTGAATCTTCGGAGTCGCTTTTTTTACTGCCGCATCCCATTGCAGATACTGCAACTGTCAATGCCAAAAGAGCAATTAATACTTTTTTCTTCATTGATTTATAAATCCTTTCTCTGTGTTGTTAAGCAGCTGCATCCCCCGTCATTTTTCTGCAGTGCATTGGCCTGAAGCGATTCTCCAAGCGTTCCCATTATACCATAACTTTCTTTAAAAGAAACCCTTTCTTGCATATTTTTTATTGCCTTTTCCAAAAAACAATGCTAAAATAATAAATACGTCAGAAAGCCATACTTAGGAGGGAATTACAAATGAGTCCATGGATTGTTCTACTGATTGTATTACTGATTATAGTAATTGGTCTTGCCGTTTTATATTTTCTCGCAAAAAAGCCCAGAAGAAACAAGAAGCACAGCAGGAACAGATTGAAGCAGCAAAACAGACAATACCGATGCTGATTATTGATAAGAAGCGTCTTCCGATTAAAGAATCCGGTCTGCCTCAGATGGTAATTGACCAGACTCCAAAACTTATGAGACGTTCTAAGCTGCCAATCGTAAAAGCAAAAGTCGGTCCAAGAATCATGACACTTGTTGCCGATGAACAGGTATTTGATTTAATTCCGGTAAAAAAAGAAGTAAAAGCTGATGTCAGTGGTATCTACATCACAGGTGTCAAAGGTGTGAGAGGCTCTCTTGAAACTCCGCCTAAAAAACAGGGCTTCTTTAAAAGAATGCGTGCGAAAGCAAATCAGATGACAAAAGACAACAGTAAAAAATAATTTAAAAAAAGCATTGAAACTTTTTCGTCAGAAAGTCTCAATGCTTTTTTATTGCTGACAAAATTTTTTATGAGCACAGACGAAAATCTCCTGCTTCTTTTGACTGTACGTGAACATGAAGCTGACAGTCTGCGGTATGCATGCGATTAATTTCAAGCGCATAATCAATCGAGACACTTAAATTTTCTTCTTCTTCCTGAACAGCAATCTTTGTTGCTGCAATTCCCATTTCCATCTGCCCAAACGGTGTCGCATAAAAAGTCACATTTTTCTTTTCCGGTTCAAACACCAGATGAGTATTCATAACACCTTTTTTGTCCACTTCCACTACATTATCTGCAATCTTAATCATACTTTTGGTCGGCTTATCAAACCCTTCTGACATCTCTTCATAACAGATGAAATGATGTCCATTTCTAAAGTAGTAATTCCCTTTTGCAACCATTTCTACTTCTTCCGAACCATCCACGGATTCAATCGACTGCATTCCTCTTACTGTTACCAGCACATCTTTTTTCATAATTTTAGTACTCCTCAATATTAATCTGCTTTGTCATCTTCACATCATACGGAAGAATGGAATTTGCAAAGTCCTGAAACTGTTCTGCGGCATCGCTGACATAAAAGCGGTATGGAAATTCTTTCTGAACATCCTGAAGATTTTCAAGCCCTTTACTTTTTAAGAGCCGTTCGAGTTCTTTTGCTGTTTCATAAGCCGGATTCACCAATGTTACGGAATCTCCTACCAATTTCTGAATCAGGGACCGAAGCAGAGGATAATGGGTGCAGCCCAAAATCAAGGTATCAATCCCCTGTTCCAAAAGCGGAGTCACATAACGCCGTGCCACTTCTACGGTTACATCATCTTTCAGCCATCCTTCTTCTACCAGTGGAACAAAAAGCGGACACGGCTGTCCAAACACCTGAATTTCCTTATCATAGCTGTGAATAATTTCCGGATACAATTTAGAATGAACCGTTCCTTTTGTTCCGATTAGACCTATTTTTTTGTTCTTTGTCACCGAAGCTGCAACTTTCGCTCCGGGTTCTACCACTCCGATAATCGGAATATCAATTTCTTTTTTTATCTCTTCTAATGCCAGTGCACTTGCTGTATTGCATGCCACTACGATTGCCTTTACATCCTGAAGCTGTAAAAATCTTACAATCTGTCTTGAAAATTTTAATACAATTTCCTTCGATTTACTTCCGTAAGGCACCCTTGCCGTATCTCCAAAGTATACAATTCTTTCGCTGGGCAGATTTCGCATAATTTCCCTTGCAACAGTCAGTCCGCCCACACCTGAGTCAAAAACACCAATTGGTGCTTGTCTGTTCTGATTCATAAAAAAGCCTCGCTTTTCTCTTTTACTGCGTATTTCATCTTATTTTACCCTTATTGATTACGGATTGCAAGCTACATCTTAAAACCATTTCCATGAAATCCGTACTTTTTTTCGTTCTTTCGGATCATTCCAGATGGAAATAAACTCTTCTTTCTGTTAAAACTTTTTTTAATTCTTCTATTTTTTCATCTGCCACCACACCATAAGAATCATTGATAAAGCACAGACTCGGATAAAGTACACACCACCAGTTATGCCCCTTTCCAGCTCCAATCGTAACTGTCAATGTCTCGTATTCTCCTTTTGGAAACGTACAGTTTCCGTAAACTTTCTCAGGGAACTCACATTTCTCCATTTTGGCTTCCACTCGATACTCATAACCACTTTCTTCCACAATTTCTTTTGCAGTCTGCTTAATCTCTGTAAGATGTCCCAGCACGATTTCTTTTGTCTCCTCTAATCCATCGGATTCTTTTAAAAATCCATTCATATATTCTAACAGCTCTGTCTTGACCTGCATTTTTAATTTCTGGTCCTCTTTTGTATCACTGTTTGCAATCACATGAAACCGAAGCACTTCCTTTGCAATGTTCTGCTGTACTTCTCTTTCTAACCGATTTTGAAGTTCATATTTTTCTTCTTTTAACTTATGTATTCGGACACCGCCAGCCATCAGCAAAAGTGCAATTCCAGCTGACAATATCCATAATTTCCATCTGATGTTTTCGCTCTTTTTTCTCACATTTTTCATACCTTGCCTTGCCTTTTTGATTTATTTTGTTTTTCATTTTCTGTTTTTTACTTTTCTTGTTTTGATTCTCTCTACAGACAAAGTATCGACTTTATTTTTCTGGTTTATTCTGTACAACAATTTTTTCCTGCAAAATTTTTATTTCCGGAAGGCTCGGCTGCTTTTTCTGATTATACCAAAGCCTGTAAAGCTCCTGAAGTTTTACAGGTGGAAAGACCGTTTTTTTTGACTGGTTCTTCGGCTTTTTAGTCAGATACACCCCAAGCGGAATTTCCTGCTGTCTTTCTGTTTTCATTAGAGCTTCTATTTCATTGCAGAAAAAGACGGATACATTGGATGCCACCGCCGGCTGTGCTTCAAGATGATTTAAAAGTCCCTCATAAGCAATTTGATCTTCTAAAATTCCTTTCCCCAAAATCAATGCTTTTAAATGTCCCATATCCAGCTCATTTTCCTGACTTGACAAAAATTTATTTCTTGCTTCTTCCATACTTGTGCCTTTCAATCCGGTTTCCGATTTTTCGTTCACCTCACCGCTCTCCTCTTTCTCACTCACCTCATCGTATAAATCTGAAATGCCATACCAGACCAGATATTCACCCTCTTTGTAATCCACAGATAAAGAAAGTGCAAAAGTTCTATCCTCAAGCAGGATTCCACAGCCATTTAGAAAAACTGCTGTAACAACAGCGAGTGACACTGCAAAAATACAACGTATTTTATTTATCTGTATTTTCTTCATGAATCTGCTCCCGCCTTCCCATCTTTTTTCGTTTATACACGACATCCTGCTGCGAGTATCAAGACCGGAAACACAATCCCATACCCATACCGAACCAGCGTACGATATGTTTCAAATGAAAACCCAAGTTTTCCTGCAAACACAGAAAAATAAAACCACACTGGCATATACTATCCATGTGCCTCGTTCTAATCTACAGCGTTTTAAAAGTTCATGCTGATAAAAGAAGATACTTCCACATAAATAAAACAGACAAAACAACAGGCTTCCACTCCAAAAGAGATCCGAACGTTGAAAGAAATCTCCTGACAGGTTCACTCCTGACATTAAATCAATCATCGGATATTTTTTATGCATATACCTTCTCTTCCAAGCAGTCCTAAAAGCAGGAACAGAGCCAAAAGTAAAATTCCAAGATTCAGACAGATACTTCCATTCATGCTTTTCTTTGCCGATGTATTTCGCTTCGTCTGATTTAAGATAAACGGAAAAAAGTACACTGGCAAAAACAGACATACAATTTTATAAAATGCCTCTGCCAGCTCTCTTAGCGTCATTTTTCTCCGGCTCTCCCTGATAATTTCCTCAAATGAGAAATCCCGGAAAGCAAGAAATAACATAAAAAGAATAAAAAATAAAATTACCGGAAGAATGATTTCTCCGATTCTGCCTCTTTTCTCAACATTTTGATACATTCCTATTGCACAAACGATACCGGTTAAAAGAATCAGCCAGCTTTTGTCGATGCGTTCTATAAAATAATAATTGGCAAGGTCTGCTATCAAACATAACAGTACGACCTGACTGAACCACAGATAAGATACATAGATAAATCCAAACAGTTTTCCCACCCAATTTCCAAACGAGGTGCAAAGTCTGGCATAGCACGGGCAGATACGAACAAAATAAATACTTTGCACCCAGAAAAATAATCCTGTTAAAACCAGTCCAAATATCATCGTCTTCAACGAAAATCTCATAAATTCCGGAACTGCCATCAGGCTTAAGCCCAGCATGGAAACACTTGCCTGAGAAAAAGCTGTTTTGCGATATTGTTTCATTTTCTGTATATTTCATTTTTTCTTTCCTCTTCATCTGATGTTTTCATTCTAAGCTTAATTTTCTGACTTTCTTTTGCATACAGCGGGCGTCTTGTCCGAAATCTCGCCGGAAGCATCCAGATTCCATTTTCTTTTCCCCTGTATCCCGCTCTTTGCGTTCCGGCATAAGGTGCAAGATAAGGCACTCCAAAACTTTCAGCTCGGCAATATGGCTTAAAAGCATATAGAGTCCCAAAAGAATGCCAAACATTCCAAGTGTTCCGCCAAGAAAAATAAAGCCAAATTTTAACAGTCGAAACGGTGCAGAAAATTCCTCATTTGGAATTGCAAGGGCAGAAAGTGCTGTAATCGCCACAACCACTACCACCACCGGACTGACCAGATTTGCGGAGACTGCTGCCTGTCCGATAATCAGACCTCCTACGATTCCTATTGTACCTCCAAGCGGTCCCGGTGCACGCACCCCCGCTTCTCTGACACTTTCAAATGCAATCTCCATAAATAATGTCTCTATCAGACCCGGAAACGGCACACCCCTTCTGGCCTTTGCAAAAGATAAAATCAGATTCGTGGCAATACCTGTGTATGAAAATCCGTAACCGCCAGATAAAGTCCCGAAAACAACATTGCACAGCCAACTGCCAGATACCGTAGTACTCTTAAAAATGTTGCAAGTTCAAAGGTCTGATATTCATCTTCACTCACCTGCAAAAAATCATTAAACACCGCCGGAATTAAAAGACCAACCGGCGAATTATCCACAAGCAGGACAACCCTTCCATTTAACAGCTCCATCGCACATTTATCCGGTCGTTCCGTTGTCTGAAACTGAGGAAACGGCGACAGCCAGTTTTCTTTTGTCAGTTGCTCAATCACTCCACTGTCAAGCACACCGTCAATTTCAAAATCAGAAAGTTTCGTCTCGAGTTCTTCTAAAATCTCACTCCTTGCCAGTCCTTCGATATAAAGAATCTGAATTTTTGTCTGACTGCGTCTTCCAATTGTCTGCTCTTTGACTTTCATTCCCGGATTTCGGATTCGTTTCTGATGAGTGCCGAATTGGTTTTAACGGAATCGGTAAATCCCTCTTTTGAACCCCGCAGTACTTTCTCTCTGTCTGCCTCGGATACTCCCATCGAAGGATATCCTTTTTCTGAAATCTTAACAGCATGCGCATATCCATCTATAAAAAATACGGCATCTCCGGCAAATACTCCTGCGACCACATCTTCTACCGTATCCAGCTGTACTGCATCTGAAATTCCCAATGCATTTTTTCAACCCGCTCTAAAATCTCATCTCCAGATACCTTGCACAGTTCATTGATGAATTTTCCAAGCACGGATTTTTCGAGAATCATATTGCTGACCGCTACTTCAAGATAAATCACAAAACAGTCGACTGTTTTCCCCGACCAAGTTCCATTGTATGGAACAAAATATCCGCACAGTCTTTGAATACTTCTCGAAAACAGGATTCATTTTCTTTTATCTTTGGTGAAATACGGATAGAATGGCTCATAAATCATATTCCCCCGATATTTTATAGAATATATTTTTTGCACAATAAAAAGAGATGCCCTTCTTTTGGCATCTCTTTTAACATTTCCATTTTTTTTAGTTTTTATTCTTCTTTTTCTTCATTCAGGCTTCTGATAATCGCCTTTTGCTGATTATCAATATGCACATAAACATAACGCAGTGCACTTTCTTTGTCATGCGTACGAAGTGCCTCACAAATAGATTTATGCTCTTTTGCAAGCTGCCTTCTTACCGCACTGTCTTTTAAATACTCAATTCGATAACGGTACATTTGCTCTCTTAAATTATTCAAAAGTTGAATCAGACGTTTATTATTGGTTGTCGCATAAATAATATCATGAAATTCTACGTCTACTTCAGCCAGTTCCGTTAAGTTTTCGCTGTCAATCAGATTTAAAAACTTCTTTTCTACTTTGTCAAGTTCATCTAATTGTTCCGGTGTAATCCGCTCACACGCAAGGCGAATTGCAAGTTCTTCCATTCCTTTTCTTACTTCAAGTACATCATTTAAATCACGTTCTGTAATAGAAGCAACTTTTGCGCCTTTTCTCGGTGCCATCACAACCAAACCTTCAAGCTCCAGTTTTCGAATTGCCTCTCGAATCGGAGTACGACTTACCCCCAACTTTTCTGCAAGTGCAATTTCCATCAGTCGTTCTCCCGGTTTTAAATCTCCTTTTAAAATCGCTTTTCTTAATGTATTAAAACCACATCCCTAAGAGGCAGGTATTCATCCATATGCATTTCTAAATCCATCTTATCAGTGTCCTCCGTTGTTAAATACTGTTGTCAAAAATACAGTCTTTGCAATTTTGCTTTCTCTAAGCGCCTCGCATGCATGCTCTGCTGTGTCTTTATCATCAAATAAACCAAATACCGTCGGTCCGCTTCCGCTCATCATTGCATTTACGGCTCCGTGTTCTTTCATATGGTTTTTGATTTCCTCAATTATCGGATACTGTGCAATCGTAACTTTTTCAAGCACGTTTCCCATATATTCAGATATTTTATTTAAATTATGCCACTGAAGCCCCTCCAGTATCCGATCGATATCCGGATGATGCTCAATTTGGGCAGAATCTAATTTTTCATAAACCATCTTAGTTGAAACACTGATCGCCGGTTTTCCAATCAGTACGTAGCAGTTCGGGCATGGCGGAAGAGGTCTTAACTGCTCTCCGATTCCCTCTGCAAGTGCGGTTCCGCGAAGCAGGCAATATGGTACATCCGCTCCAATTGCCACAGCACGTTTCATCATCTCTTTTACAGTAAGCCCCAGATTAAACAGACGATTCATGCCAATCATGGTCGCTGCAGCATCTGAACTGCCTCCTGCCATTCCTGCTGCCACCGGAATAAATTTCTGCAGCTCGACTGTGATTCCCTCCTGAATATCAAATTCATCCATCAAGAGTTTTGCTGCTTTATAAACTAAATTTCTTTCATCTGTCGGAATAAATGGAAGATTCGTTTGTAATGGAAATTCCTGGTTCGTCTTTTTTTTCAATCTCCAGTTGGTCATACATGTTGATTGTCTGCATAATCATACGAACTTCATGGTATCCATCTTCACGTTTCCCGATTACATCCAATCCCAGATTAATTTTTGCCAACGCTCTTAATCTCATTTTCTTCTCCTGTATATTTCTTTGTACATTGTATTCTTTTTTAAACATTCTACATTCATTCTAGCCCATCTTTTTGTCGTTTTCAATAGGAAATTTCTTATTTACTCTCAACTGATTTTACAAGTATCAACGTATCAAATGGATGAAGTTCTTCTGACTCCAGATGATTCAGACGGATAATCTCTTCTGTTGTCGTATAAAACTTCTTTGCAATATCCCACATCGTATCCTGAGGCTGTACCTGATATCCCACAATCCCAGGCATACTTTGCAGTTTTTCTCTGTCCAGTTCCTGTTCTTCAATTTCATAAATCAACGGCCGTTCCCTTTGTTTCATCACCAACGCATTTAGATTCAATACAATCTTTACTTCTATTTCGTCACTGTCAATCATCGTTGTAGAAAGCTGTTCCAAATCCGTATGCAGATGATAAATACATTCTTTTCCTATTCCCTGTGCTTCCACAATATGTGAAAATGGAATCATTGCATCCATCGAATAAAACGGCATTTCGTCATCACTGATAATATATAAAATCTTAACCGTAACAATACCCTCTATTTCTATTCCATTCTCCATAATCTGAGTATTGTCTACCTTTACCATTCCGTCACTGTGACAGATTTGCAGTCAATTTTCCCTTGATTTTTACTTGTTCTTAAGCGTTCTCCTACTCTGTATTTTGAAAATTTTTTACTAAAAGGCATTCTAATTTTGCCGGCTTACAGACCACCCGAAGTTCCTTTGCCGGAGTATACACATCCAGTAAAAGAGAAACCTCTTCTTCCTCATAAATTCGGATTTCAAGTTCCAGCATCGCTTCAACTGCAAGCACTCGCTCTTCTCCATCACTGTCTGTTCGAATTTTCAATTCACTATGCGCAAGCAAAACATCAACATCCGGCACCATGCTTTCTGCACAGCCTGCACACTCAATTTCTTCCGAAAACGGAATGGAATGTTCGAGCCATTGAAGAGAGTAGTTATCATCTTCTCCCCGGTAAAGTACAAATAAAAATAATTCTCCCTTTACTGCAATTCTATCACTTTTTGCACGAATGTCCACACCTCTTATTTCAACAGTATCCCATAAAAGTTCATGAATATTAGGCTTATTCGAAGCAAGGGAAATTTCTTCTTTTACCCGCATGGTGTCTTTTTTATGTATACAGATTCCCATTACCGGAATTTCTTCTTTTTTCTGGGAAATCTCAGGGGTTTCCACTCCTGCCGGCAGAAGAATTTCTTCAAGTTCTTCCACCCTTGCAGTAAATGTAATCAATGCCTTAATATTTAATTTTCTGGAATGAATCAGCTGGACACTCAAGTCCTCAAGTTCCCATTCAAGTTTTACTTTCTGCCCACTTTGCAAATCTTCCAAATGCATGGTTTCTGCAATCGGCAGTGTGCCGAGCAGACTTTGGATCTTTCGTTCCATACTGTCACTGACATACAAAAGAGCCACCAATAGTGCTCCGTTAAAAAAGACATGCCCGTCTGATACCTGCATTTCGTCTATCTGGATTTCTCCTTTCTTTTGTATCATACGTCCCACATCCGGTTTTACATCCGGTACATTCAAGTCTTCATCAAACGTAACCTGACTTACTGCTTCACATTTCGTCCGCATTGTATGTACTCGTTTTGTAATCAGTTCCACATTATACCCTCTTTTCTATCTTTTTTTATCATTTCTGCTTTTACTTTACTCAAAAATAACCGGTTCATCCCTGTATTCCATCCGAATAACTAGATACGGATAGGACGGTTCATCTTTTAAATTTTCTTCTTTGGGTCCAATCAGCATAGTCTGTACATGTATGGCATTCTCCCAAAGAGAAACATCCTCAATCCGGATACTGTAACCGCCTGTTTTCTGCTCTCCATACCCCTTTATCAAATACAAATTCCCCTGTTCCTGATTAAGTAAAGCTGTAAACTCTTTTGTTTTTATTTTCCTCTATCAACTCCTGCACTTTTTCCGGAAATTCCGCCTCTTTTAAAATGGTGTACTCGATTTTATCCTGTTTTTGTGCACTTACTTTTTCAATCGAACAGCCGGATAGCGCTAATAAAATGATAACAACCGACCACAATAACACTCCTGTATAGATTTTTTGCCTCATTTTGCCCTTCCTTCGCTGACTTACCAATAATGTATGCCAAAGAGCAAAAAAAAAGAACCCTGACCTTTTAGCCAGAGTTTTTTTGATAATCTTATTATTTTCATTGATTCATTTCTTTTAACATTTCCAAAATCACATTTTGCGTATACGCACCAATATGTTTTTTCTCTTCTTTATCCAGTTTATCCGGATAAATCGGCTCGCCATATTCTACTATTACTTTTGCCGGTCGCATTTTCGGAAACTGCGCTTCAAAAATTCCGGCTGAATTGTGAATGGCAATCGGTACAATTGGACATCCAGCCTTGGTTGCAATCTTAAAACTTCCTTCATGGAACGGAAGCAGATCGAGTTCACTTTCATTTCGATTTCTTGTTCCTTCCGGGAAAATGCAGATAGAAATCCCATTTTTCATTTCTTCTATTGCCAAAAGAATTGTTTTCATTCCCTCTTTAATATTTTTACGGTCAAGGAAGAGACAATGAAGATAACGCATCCATATTGATAACAGAGGAATGGATTCCATTTCTTTCTTTGCAACATAACCGGTGACATCGGGGCAGAGTACATAAGTCAGCAGAATATCAAAGAAACTTCTGTGATTTCCGATATAAAGGACTGCTGTATCTGCCGGAACATTTTCATGTCCTTTTACCGTAATATCTGCTCCGGTAATTTTCAGGATAAAACGAAAGACTGCTGGATAATGCGAAGAGAACTAATGTCTTTTGCACGTTTGTTGAATTTTCCAATGACCCATTCTACAAGCAGAATCGGAATGGATAAAATCAGATAACCGATGACTACGATACATACGCAAATAAAACGTATCATAAAAACCACCTTTCTATACCGTATGGTATATTATTAATATTCAAGAGATATTATAAGCAAAAAGCTTTTGGATAGCAAGCCAAAAAACGGCAAAAAAGATTGTCGAAAAAAACAATTGAAAAAATTGTGTTTGTGTAGTATTCTATCCCTTACAGCTTTCGCACTGTATGTTGGATGGGAATTAGGAGAAAGGAGAAGTTATGGGAGAGAAAGCAGTAAAAAAACAGGGACTCGCCTCAAAGTTAATCGGGGATAAGAAGTTCTATAAGATGATTCTGCTGATTGCTGTTCCGATTATGATTCAAAATGGAATCACAAACTTTGTCAGTCTGTTAGACAATATCATGATTGGACGAATCGGAACAGAACAGATGTCAGGCGCAGCGATTGTCAATCAGCTTATTTTTGTATACAATCTCTGCATCTTTGGAGGTGTATCCGGAGCAGGTATTTTTACCGCTCAGTATTTTGGACAAAAAGACCAGGAGGGCGTCAGAAATACCTTCCGCTATAAATTATGGATGGCACTGATTCTTACGGTAGCAACCATTGTTATTTTTTTAGTTGGTGGAGACCGGCTGATTGAGCTGTATCTGCATGGAGAAGGTGCAAGGGAAAATGTAGCTGCAACTTTACTGTATGGAAAACAGTATTTGTGGATTATGCTTGTCGGACTTCCGCCATTTATGATGGTACAGGTTTACGCAAGTACCCTTCGTGAGTGTGGCGAGACGGTTGTACCGATGAAAGCGGGAATTACAGCCGTTTTAATTAATTTATTATTTAACTATATTTTAATTTATGGAAAATTTGGAGCTCCGGTTCTTGGAGTAAGAGGTGCTGCGATTGCAACTGTGCTTTCTCGATATGTAGAAGCCATTATCGTTATCAGCTGGACGCACCGCCATAAAGAGAAAAACCCTTATATTGAGGGACTTTATCGTACCTTAAAAGTACCGGCTTATATGACAAAGAAAATATTGATAAAAGGAACACCGTTATTATTTAATGAAGCATTATGGCAGCTGGAATGGCAATGCTGACGCAATGTTATTCGGTTCGTGGATTAAATGTCGTAGCTGGTTTAAATATTTCTAATACCATTAACAATGTCTTTAATATTGTATTTATTGCACTTGGAGATTCTGTCGCAATTGTAGTCGGACAGCTTCTTGGCGCCGGAGAGATGAAAAAAGCACGAGAAACCGATACAAAGATGATTGCATTTTCCGTATTTTGCTGTACCTGCGTGGCACTTGTGATGCTGGTGCTTGCACCATTCTTCCCATTGCTTTATAACACCAATGCCGAGGCAAGGGAACTGGCAAAATACTTTATTATGATAACCGCAATCTTCATGCCACAAAATGCATTCCTACATGCATCATACTTTACCCTTCGTTCAGGAGGAAAGACGATTATCACCTTCTTGTTTGACAGTGTATTTATCTGGTGTGTGAGTGTAACGATTGCATTTACGTTAAGCCGTTTTACGGCACTTCCGGTTATCGGAATCTATACGCTGGTACAGTTGGGAGATATTATTAAATGTGTCATTGGATTTATTTTAGTGAAGAAAGGAGTGTGGCTGCAAAACATTGTGGCGCATGAGGACTAAAAGAATGGGCTGGCGTACCAAAACACTCGGTACGTCAGCCCATTTTATATCACTATGCAATTAACATTTTTTCTGAATGATACCCATTCTAATCATACAAATTCCTGCATTTTTCTATTCGCAAAAGCAATAAACTTAAACTTCTTCTTTATTATTCCGCTAATTTCTTTACAATTTTCTCAAACTGCATAAAGTGAGATGCTTTTACTAAAATACTGTCACCGGGCAAAATTAATTCATCCAGTGCATCTTCTAATGCTTCTCTGTTTTCAAAGTATAATACTTTTTTCCATTTGAAACTTCTTTTGCCGCTTCTGCCATTTCTTTACATAATGTTCCTGTACACACAATCACATCAATGTCTTTTTCGGCAGCAAATCTTCCGACTTCACGATGCATTTCCACTTCATTTTTTCCAAGTTCTCCCATATCTCCAAGCAGGGCAACTTTTCGTCCGAGTGCATCCTGAAGCACTTCAAGGGAAGCTTTCATGGAAACCGGATTTGCATTGTAGCAGTCATCAATAACCGTAATATTTTTCTTCTCATTTTCCAAGATATGGAAGCGTCCGCTTAAGGACTGTAAGCTCTCAATTCCAGCCTTGATTTCGTCTAAGGTTAAACCATAAGTTAAACCAACTGCTGTTCCTGCAAGGGCATTATAAACCATGTGGCGTCCCGGAATCGGAACAAGCACTTTAAAGCTTTCATCTTTTACATGAATCCGACATTCGATTCCTTTTAAGCCTCTGCTCTCGATTTCATCTGCCCAGATTCCATTTTTATTTTCTACCCAAAGAATACCGGTTTGATTCCTTTTACATCGGTAACCGTGATTAATTTATCATCGTCTCCATTTAAAATAATATGTCCATCTTCTTTTAAAAAGTCAAAAATCTCTGTCTTGGCTTTTAAAATTCCATCTCTTGATTTTAAGAATTCTAAGTGGCACAGACCAATGTTGGTAATCACACAGGTATCCGGCCGTGCAATTTTTGCCAGTCTGTGCATTTCTCCAAAGTCACTGATTCCCATCTCAAGGACTGCTATCTGATGTTCCGCACGAAGTCCAAATACGGTAAGTGGAAGTCCCAGTTCATTGTTAAAGTTTCCCTGTGTCTTTAACACATTATATTTCTGTCCAAGTACTGCTGCAATCATTTCTTTCGTACTTGTTTTTCCAACACTTCCGGTAATTCCGACAACCGGAATCTCTAACTGTTTTAAATAAAATTCCGCAATGTCTTTTACTGCCTGTAAGGAGGATTCTACTTTAATGTATGGAAAGTTTGTCTCCCCAAGGTCTTTTTCACTTAGGGTTGCAAGTGCTCCTGCTTCCATAACCTGATTAATAAGTCATGCGCATCTACTCTTGCCCCTTTAATCGGCACAAACAAACCGCCTTTTGCCGCTTTTCTGCTGTCTGTAAAAATACTCTGCACTTCCTGATTTGCCTGTGCTTCACTGCCATGATAACTTCCATTGCAGGCTTTTGCAATATTTTCTAACGTAAGATTTTTCATCGTTTTTCTCCGTCTACTGATATTTCTTTAAAGAAACTTCAATTAATTTTTCACATAATTCCGGGTAATCAATTCCAAGTACTTTTGCTTCCTGTGGAATCAGACTGGTTGGTGTCATTCCCGGAAGGGTATTTGCTTCAAGCAGTACATTGCGCCATTTTCATCCATGATAAAATCCAGTCTGCCATAAGCCTGAAGATTTAATACTTTGTAACCAAGTTCTGCATAAGCCTGCATCTGACTGGTCTGTTCCGGTGTAATTTTGGCCGGACAAGTTTCGATAGTTGAACCTGCGTTATATTTATTTTTATAATCATAGAATCCCTGAAGCGGTGCAATCTCAATAATCGGGTAAGCTTTTCCCTCTACTACTGCAACAGAGAACTCACGTCCTTTTACAAACTGTTCGACAACGATTTCATCTTCATAAGAAAATGCTTCTTTTAAAGCGTCAGCATATTCGGCATCATCATTTGCAATGCAGACTCCCACACTGGAACCGCCACAGCAAGGTTTTACGATAACCGGATAATTCATATCATAAGCAGAAAGTGCTGTTTCACTCTTTCCTTTAGCTAAAGTAACGCCCTTTGGAGTCGGAACACCTTTTGCTTCAAATACCATTTTTGTAATTCCTTTATCCATTGCCATTCCACTGCTGAGCGGGCCGGTTCCGGTATAAGGAATTCCCATTAATTCAAAGACAGACTGTACTTTTCCGTCCTCTCCATTTGCTCCATGCAGGGCAAGAAATACGATATCTGCTGCTTTACAGATAGAAGTACATTCGGTCCAAAAAATTCTTTTCTGGTCTTTCCTGTTTCTTCCACTAATTTACTCATTTCTCTCATGCTGTCTGCTTCTGCTTTTACATCATAGACTTCAGGAAACAGTTCTTCCCCAAAAGATTCTTTTCCAAAATATACGTCTACCAAAACAGCTTTATGATTTTTCTGACGAAGTGCACTGCATACACCTTCTCCTGATGAAATAGAAACATCTCTTTCTGTACTGTTTCCACCTGCCAAAACTACGATATTCATTTTGTTTTCTCCCTCGTATTATATAGTAGTAGTTTTAGAGACCCTCTCCAAGGTCTTTATAACCATTAAAGTCATAGTCCATTCTTTACCTCTTCTGTAGGTTCGACTATGATATATAAGATGCTGTGGAT
>ENA-OQHY01000822-OQHY01000822.1-human-gut-metagenome-genome-assembly--contig:-NODE-822-length-15690-cov-1.572447_pt1 | contig 15690 bp, 27 predicted proteins | sample MGYA00242570_ERZ504733 | MGnify/ENA primary metagenome ERZ504733 (study PRJEB26092, sample SAMD00036219) | human gut metagenome | host: Homo sapiens | study: EMG produced TPA metagenomics assembly of...
TCTTTTTGAAGAGAATCTTTCTTCTGATTTATAAAAGGAATCAACCAGAAAATCAAAGCGAGCAGTAATACTCCTCCAATTAATATCATATCTTTTTTATTTATTTTCATTTTTCCATTCTAACATAAAGAGAGCCAAAATGCAAATATATGTTCGCATTTTGGCTCTTTGGACTCATTTTATGCAATTACTTTTCTAGGACATACTTCTTTGCATTTACCGCAATTCGTACATTTTTCTTTATCAATATGAGCTACATTATCTGTAACTGTGATTGCTCCTGCCGGACATTCTTTTTCACATTTCTTACATCCGATACAGCCCACTTTACATGCTCCCATGACCTCTTTTCCTTTTTCCTTGGAACTGCATCCAACCTGATGCTGTCCATAAGGGATGATTTCAATCAGATGTTTCGGACACTCTGCAACACATTTTCCGCAGGATTTACATTTTTCCTGATCCACTTTTGCAATCCCATTTATGATATGAATTGCATCAAACGGACACACTTTCACACAGTTTCCATAACCAAGACAGCCAAATCCACAGGATTTTTTACCACCGCTCTGCATCAAAGCTGCCATTTTACAATCTTCTTCACCTGCATATTCATAAAGAGAAGTCGTTTTTTCACAATCTCCAAGACATTTTACAAACGCACTTGTACGAACGGTTTCTCCTACTTCTTCTCCCATTACAGCCGCTATTTTCGCTGCAACCGGTGCTCCGCCGACCGGACATGCATTGACCGGAGCTTCTCCTTTTGCAATTGCCGCTGCAAGACCATCACATCCTGGGTAACCACATCCGCCACAGTTATTTCCAGGAAGCTGTTCTCTTACCGCAACTTCTTTTTCATCTACTTCTACAGCAAATTTCTTTCCGGCCAGTCCAAGGAACACTCCGATAAAGAGGCCCACGCCACCTACTAAAACTGCTGCAATTACAATACCTGTAATCATACTCCGTGCCTCCTTAGATTACGCCAGAAAAGCCAAAGAATGCAATGGCCATTAAACCGGCTGTCAATAATACAATCGGGAATCCCTGGAAATATTTTGGTACATCGTTGTATTCCATTTTTCTCGAAGTCCTGCCATCAGTACAATTGAAATTGTAAAACCAAGAGCAGTTGCAAAACCATTTACCGTTCCCTGAAGTACATTATACTCTTTCTGTACGTTGATAACCGCAACACCAAGTACCGCACAGTTTGTTGTAATTAATGGAAGATATACACCCAGACTCTGATAGAGTGCCGGCATAGATTTCTTAAGAAACATTTCTACAAACTGTACTAAAGCTGCAATTACAAGAATAAATACGATAGTCTGTAAAAACTGCATATTAACATGCGGATTTGCCAGTATGTATTTATAAATCAAACTTGTCACAAAAGATGATAAGGTAATAACGAAGATAACTGCTCCGCCCATACCTGCTGCTGTTTCTATTTTCTTGGATACGCCGAAGAAAGGGCACAGTCCAAGGAACTGGCTCAGCACGACATTATTTACAATCGCTGCGCTGATTCCGATAATAAGTAATTCTTTCATTGCGCCTTTCCTCCTTTACTGTTTATGACAGGATTTATTACCACAGGAAGCACAAGCACCTTCCATGCAATGGATTTCGTGTCTTTCTCCTTCGGGTTTCTTATCCTGTAATTTTGCACGAATCGCTGCCAAAATGCAAGCACAAAGAATGCTCCGGTGCTAAAATAAAAATGGTTGCCGGTTCGTAAAGCCTTCGGCTTACCTGAACTCCAAATACGGTTCCAGCTCCGATTAATTCACGGAACGCTGCAAGAATTGTAATGGATAAAGTAAATCCAAGTCCCATTCCCATACCATCAAATAAAGATGGAATCGGAGGATTTTTAGAAGCATAAGCTTCTGCCCTTCCTAAGATAATACAGTTTACTACAATCAGAGGAATGTAAATTCCAAGTGCATCATACAAAGATGGAATAAAACCCTGAAGTAAAAGCTGAACCATTGTAACAAAAGATGCAACAATAACAATATAAGCCGGCATACGTACCTTATCCGGAATTACATTTCTAAGAAGTGATATAAATAAGTTCGACATCATAAGTACTACCGTAGTTGTAAGTCCCATGCCGATACCATTGATAGCTGCTGTTGTAACCGCAAGTGTCGGACACATACCAAGTACCAGGACAAAGGTAGGATTTTCCTTTATGATACCGTTATACAAACGCTCAACAGGTGTATTCTGTTTCATCCTATTCTCCCTCCTCTACATATCGAAATGCGCAAAGACCTGCGTTTACGCCTCCAACCATTGCTCTTGAAGTAATGGTCGCACCACTTAATGCATCAATTTCATCTTCGGACTGTGCACCGGTCTTTGTCACTTTAAATTCTTCCGCTTTTTTGTCTTTAAACTGGTTTTTAAAGTCATCTTTTGTTGCATTCATACCAAGACCGGCAGTTTCACTGATGCTTAAAATTTCAATTCCATTTAACGTTCCATCATTTTTAACACCCAGTGAAAAGTGATATCTCCGCCATATCCTTCCGGAGTCGTAATATTAATTGCATACCCTAACACTTCTCCACTCGCATCTTTTGCTTCCATGATCTCATTAATACTCTGGGAAAAACCATTCTGTTCCAGATAAGCGGAAAGGTCAGCATCTTCTGCTTCTACAATTGGCTCAAAGGAATCTGCTTCTGCAAAAACGGCTTTATATGCTTCTGTTTTTGCACTTTCTTCCTGCTGTGCAATCGGCTCTTTTGTAATCTGGTAAACCAGTCCAAGAAGCAGACCTGCAATCAATGTGATTACGGTAAGAATCAACGTATCTCTTACAATCGAATCTTTTTTCATGATTTCTTACCTCCTTTTCCAAAAGCAACCGGCATAGTTACTCTTTCAATCAACGGTACTAACAGGTTACAGAAGATAATCGCATAAGAAACTCCTTCTGCTGAACCGCCAAAAATACGGAAAATTCCGGTAAAGATACCCAGACACACACCATAAACCAGCTGTCCGTTTTTTGTAATTGGGGTGGTAACATAATCTGTTGCCATAAACCATGCACCTAACATCAAGCCACCACCAAACAGCTCTGCTGCAAGATAGCTAATGCTAAATCCATGTCCGCCAAATAACAGTGCAAAAACTGCAAATGTTCCAATGTAAGTAAGCGGAACACGCAAATCAATTACTTTTGTTGCAAGCAGGATTGCTGCACCAATTAAAATTGCGAGTGCGGATGTCTCACCGATTGTACCTTTTGTATTACCGATAAACAGGCTCATCAGATTTACACTTTCACCGGCTTTTACCGCTGCCAGTGGAGTTGCACCAGATACTGTATCTACCACTTTTCCAAATGCGCCATCCGGTACCGTAAAATCTGTCATTCTTCCGGTAAAGGAAATTAACAGAAAACATCTTGCTGCAAGCGCCGGTTCATAAGTTCTGTCCCAGACCTCCAAAGAGCTGTTTTACAACTAAGATAGCAAAGATACCACCTACAACAGCAATCCACCACGGAGCTTTTGGTGGAAGATTCAGAGCCAGCAACAAACCGGTTACCAGTGCACTGCAATCCTTTATTGTACTTTTTTTTTATTTACAATTTTTTCATAAACGGCTTCTGTTGCCACGCAGTCGCCATACAAACCAGAATTAAAAGCAGTGCAATGCAAAACCAAAATTATAAATTCCAAATAATGTGGTAGGCAGCAATGCAAGTAATACTGTTTTCATTATGCCGTCCGTGCTCACCTTCGACCTTACATGAGGCGAAGATGATACATGCAGAAAATCACTCATCTTTTTCTCCTCCTATTTTGCCTTTTTACGGTTTGCAAGAACCATCTTTCTCATAGAACGTACAGACTGAGTCAGATGACGTTTTGCCGGACAGACAAAACTACAACATCCACATTCTACACATTCCAGTCCATTATGTTTTATAAACTGTTCTTCCTGTCCATGTTCTGAATAAGTCGCCAGTCTTGACGGTACCAGTCTTGCCGGACACGCACTGACACAACGACCACAGTTAATGCATGCCGTCGCTTCTACTGCTGTTACTTCATCTTTCTTTAAACATAAAATAGCAGAAGAAGTTTTTACAATCGGAACATGGTAGTCATACATGGCAAATCCCATCATCGGACCACCAGAGATAACCTTTTCTACCGGCTCGTTTAATCCGCCTGCCGCTTCAATCAGATCCGCAAAACTGGTTCCGATTTTTACACGGAAATTCTGCGGATTTGCGATTCCATCACGGTTACTGTTACGATTTTTTCAGTAACCGGACGTCCAAACATAACTGCACGATAAACAGCACATACCGTATCGACATTATCTACCACACATCCTGCGTCTGCCGGAAGCATAGAAGAGTTAATCTCTCTGTCTGTCACTGCATAAATCAGACAACGCTCTGCACCCTGCGGGTATTTTGTTTTTAATGTTTTTACTTCAATTCTCGGTTCATCTTTTACTAACTCTGTCATCTTTGCAATACAATCCGGCTTATTATCTTCGATACAGATACAGCCTTTTGCATTATCAAATAATTTCAACATGCATTTCAAACCACCGATTAATTCATCTGGATAATCCATCATACGGCGGTAATCAGAAGTCAGATATGGTTCACATTCGGCTCCATTTACCAGTACATATTCAATTTTATCCGGCTCTTTTGGAGAAAGCTTTACATGAGTAGGAAAACCTGCTCCACCCATACCAACTACTCCGCCCTCGCGGATTTTATTTAAAATTTCTTCTTTTGAAAGTGAATCAAGAGACTCCGTCACCTGATCCGGTACACTTTCATATTGCTCATCATTTTCAATAATAATCGCATCTACTTTGCTTCCCATATTATTGAGAATTTTTTTAATTCCAGTCACTGTTCCTGAAACAGATGCATGAATCGGTGCAGATACAAATCCGCCCGCCTCCGCAATCATCTGTCCCGCCAACACATGGTCTCCTTTCTTAACGACCGGTTTTGCCGGAGCACCAATGTGCTGGGGATAACGGATAAACCAGCTCTTTTCCCGGAGCATAGTCCGTTATGGGTTTTTCTTTTGACAGTTCTTTTCCGTCATAAGGATGTACTCCACCCCTAAAGGTTAAAAACGCCATATATAGTTCCTCCTTTACTTTGAAATTCGTTTTTCATGTCTTTTTCCAGACTTTCTTTCTAAATGATGTCTGAATTCAGTCTTCAATCCGGGATACGCCTGTATCATACGTTTTCTAACAGGATTGGTCTTTTTACGAATCGTGATATATTTTTCTTTAAATTCATCCATGCGTTTTTCCAGTTCTGCACGCATTTCTTCATAAGTTTCCGGCAATTGCAGCTGTTTTTTCTCAAGCTGTAATGAAAATTCTGCTTTCTTCTCTGCAATGCGCTCTGCCAGTTCTGATGCATTTATCACACGTAATTCATCCAGTTTCTCACGAACTTCCTCTTTTGTCTCATATAATTTGGTTGTATGAAGATAACTACTTAAATCCTCCAGCATATCTTCCACTTTTCCAAAGGCTTTGCTTAAATTGAACGCTGTTACTGCAGAACTTCCAAAATCAACTGCATATAACACACTTACAATGGAAATTCCAACTTTTCCCACCGACACAGGATAAAGTCCTGTAATCCATTCCACAAACGGCTGAAATACATAAAACAGTAACACCGTAAATGCACCCCAGGCAATGGATGACCCCAGACAGATATATCCCTGAAGATTAAATGGCTTTTTACTGTAATCCCACCATCGGGTATGGAAAATTGCTTCCATCAGCCAGCCTGTTATGTACTCTAACACCGTTGCAACAATCACTCCACCGAAATACAAAATCAGTATATTTTCGTCAAAATCTTTCAAGATTAAATATACACTGATTGCTCCGAACCCATAAATGGTACACAATGGACCATTTATAAAACCTCTGTTTATTATCTTTTTTGCTTTTGCGGACACGTAACAGGATTCCCACACCCATCCCAGAAAGCTATAGATAAAAAACCAGTTTATGATATAATACAAAGAGACTCCCGCAATTTTAACTTCCATATTACCTCCTTTTTGCTCTCTTATAATAATATAACATTTTTTTTGTAATTTCTCTATAAAATTTAGTAAATTTTTCGTATTATTTTTAGTACATATCGAAAGGATGTTTGTTAATATGTTAACAATAACTAGTTTTTATTCAAATTTTTATTATAATTGCATAGATCATTTTTTCCAAAAAAATTCCATTTCAAAAGAACGAACTCTATTTTTCGATATTGAAACGACTGGATTAAGCCATAAAACCAGTCATATTTACCTAATTGGAGCTGCAGTCTTTGAAAAAACTTCGTTCAAACTTTATCAATTTCTGGCTGAACATGAAACTTCCGAAGAAGAGACAGCACTTTTACAGTCCTTTTATAAGCTCTGTTCTGACCGTGACTGCCTGATTCATTTTAATGGAACTACTTTTGATATCCCATATTTACTTCATAAGTCCACACAATATCAGGTTTCATCCCCTCTTCTTTCAATGAAGTCTATCGATTTATACCGGACTCTGCGTCCAATTTCATTTTTACTTCCGGTTTCTGATTTTAAACAGAGAACACTGGAACCTCTCTGCCATTATCAAAGACTTGATACCATGGACGGAAAACAATTAATTCAGGTCTTTCATTCCTTTGCTTCTCTGCATAAAAAAGAGGATCAAAACCTGCTTCTCCTTCATAACCATGATGATATAGAAGGAATGTTCCATCTGCTCTCTCTTGATATTTTAAAAGCTGTCCTAAATGGTAAATTTGAATTCATTCAAAGTCATATTTTAAAAAGCACAACTTTAAATGGCGATATCCGCACAGATATTTTATTTCTAATTTTCACTGCCATCTGTTCTTCCGACTGATTTTTCTTATCACTTAGAAATGTTCTCTCTCACTTTCTCTGGGCATACGGGAAAATTAAAACTGCCTCTTTTATCTGGAACATTAAGATACTTCTACAAAAATTATAAAGATTATTATTATCTTCCTCTTGAGGATGAAGCGGTTCATAAATCCATTGCTTCTTATGTCGATTCGTCCTGCCGTCAAAAGGCAAAAGCTTCCAACTGCTATAAAAGATTTCCGGATTTTTTCTGCGTGCTTATGGTAATCCAAATCTTTCTCAATTTAAGACCGATTATGAGAGTAAAGAAATTTATATTCAGTGGACTTCAGAATTTTCTGCTTCACCCGAAATGCAGCAGGAATTTTTAAGAGAATTTTTAAAAAATCTTCCAAAGAAATAGAAAAATAAAAAACGACTGCCTCTAAGCAGCCGTTTTTTTCTCGTTGTTACATTTTTATTATTTTATTATTCTTCTGTTGTTTCTGCTGTCTCTTCTACTGCCGGTTCTAATACTTTCATGCTCAGGCTGATTTTCTTTTCTTCTCCGTTGAAGTCTACAACTTTTGCAGTTACAACCTGTCCTACAGAAAGTACATCAGATGGTTTTTCAACATGTGCTCTGGAAATCTGAGATACATGAAGCAATGCATCTACACCCGGCTCTAACTCGATAAATGCACCAAAATCTGTCATACGTGCAATTTTTCCTTCTACTACATTACCAGCTGCATATTTTTCAGCTGCATGTAACCAAGGATTCTGGTCTTCAAATTTAAGGCTAAGAGCAATTTTATCTCCGTTGATATCTTTGATTAATACTTTGATTGGATCTCCGGCTTTGAATACTTTTTTCGGATTTTCTACTCTGCCCCAAGACATTTCAGAAATATGAAGAAGCCCATCTGCTCCACCTAAATCGATGAATGCACCAAAGTCTGTTACATTTTTGATTGTTCCTTCTACAACATCGCCCGGTTTGATTCTTGCAAACAGTTCTTTCTGCATTTCTGCTTTTTTAGCAACTAAAAGCTGTTTACGGTCACCAATAATACGACGACGTCTTGGATTAAATTCTGTGATTACAAATTCAATTTCCTGGTCCTGATATTTTGTTAAATCTTTTTCATAAGAATCAGATACGAGGCTTGCCGGAATAAATACTCTTGTATCTTCTACCAGTACGCTTAAACCGCCATCTAATACCTGAGTTACTTTTGCTGTTAATACTTCTTTATTTTCAAAAGCTTCTTCCAGTCTCTTATTTCCTTTTTCAGCAGCCAGTCTCTTGTAAGTAAGAAGAACCTGTCCTTCTCCATCATTTACTTTGAGGACTTTTGCTTCCATTGTGTCGCCTACAGACACAACTGTAGTAAGGTCAAGATTGGAATCGTTTGAATATTCATTTCTTGAAATAATACCATCTGCTTTGTATCCGATATTTAAGATGATTTCATCTTCTTTACGCCGATGACAGTACCTTCCACTACCTCTCCGTTTCTGATTGTTTTAAATGATTCGTCTAACATCTGTTCAAAACTTAATTCTGACATGTTTTGAAACCTCCTCAATTATTTTATTTGGGGTTGACGCCCCGGCTGTAATACCAACACATTGAATGGATTGAAAACTATCAGAATCCAAGTCAGCAAGTGTCTGTATATAGTAGGTGTTTTACATTCGCCACTGCATATCTCATACAGCTTTTGTGTGTTTGAGCTATGCCTGCCTCCAATGACAACCATGGCGTCTACTGTCTTTGCAATTTCTGCAGCTTCGGCCTGTCGCTCACTAGTTGCATTGCAAATTGTATTTAAAACAAGTTTATCATACCTCTTTTTGGCTAAAATTTCAACTAATTCTTGAAAATTCTTGTAATTAAATGTCGTCTGAGAGACGATACACACCTTTTCGGGTGGTGATTCCAGAAATTTTTCTGCCTGCTCTTTTGTTTTTATCACAGTAGATTCTCCTTCACACCAGCACGAATTCCCTCTACTTCAGGATGTGCCTCATTTCCAATAATTACAATATGCCGTCCGGCTTTACTTTCTCTTTCCACAATCCGGTGTATCTTTAAGACAAACGGGCAGGTAACATCCACATACTCAATTTCTTTTTCTTCAAGCAGGGAATAAATTTTTTGGGAACTCCGTGGGAACGGATAACTACAATACCATTTTGCAGCTTTTTTAAATCCTCTTCTGTTTGAATGACATGGACTCCTTTTTGGGCTAAATCATTTACTACCTCTTCATTATGAATAATGGGTCCGTAAGTATAAACATCTTTTTGTTCTTCTCAGCAACCTCATAAGCTTTTTCTACTGCCCGCTTGACACCAAAACAAAAACCCGCCGTCTTTGCTACTTTTACTTCCACTTTTTAAACCTCTTTTTTATTTACTTTTTTCATAAACGGAAATCATTGTCTCTAATACTTCCTCGATTCCCATATCAGAAGAATCCAAAAATACTGCATCCTCTGCCTGTTTAAGCGGAGAAATCGCACGATTCATATCCTGATAATCTCTGTTTTCAATGTCCTTTTCCACTTCTTCTAATGTTATTTTCTCACCTTTTGCAAGATATTCCTGATAACGACGCACTGCTCTTGTATGCACACTGGCAGTCAGATAAATCTTTACATTCGCATTTGGCAAAACGCAGGTTCCAATATCTCTTCCGTCCATTACAACATCAGCCTTAGAAGCCAGTTCTCTTTGAAGCTCTACCAGTTTTTCGCGGACTTTCCGGTTCTTTGCACCTGCCGAAGCCATATTTCCTACTTCTTCTTTTCGAATTTCTTCGCTTACATTTTCTCCGTTTAAAAAGACCTGCTGAACTCCATCTTCATAAGAAATGGATATCTGAATTTCTTTACATGCTTTTTTCACAGAGCTCTCATCTTTTGGTGAAATCTGATTTCTAAGCAGATACAATCCGATTGCACGGTACATTGCACCAGTATCTACATAAACAAATGAAAGGCGTTTTGCCAGTTCCTTTGCGATTGTACTTTTCCCAGCCCCTGCCGGTCCATCTATTGCAATACTAAATGCCATTTTCTCTCTCCTTTAGCTTAACTTATCTTAACCAAATCTTATTTTCATTCTTCCATACAGATTGCGCTTACTGCGCAATAAGCAGTCGCCCAGGCAATCTGAAGATTAAATCCACCTGTTACTGCATCCAAATCAAGCACTTCTCCAATAAAATATAAATTTTTTACTTTTTTTGACTCCATTGTAGACGGATTTATTTCTTTTGTCTTTACTCCGCCCTGTGTGATAATTGCCTCATTAAAGTCCCGCATTCCTGTAATCGTAAATGGAAATGCTTTGATTAGATCAATAAATCTTCTTCTTTCTTCTTTTGTAATTTCATTGACCTTTTTTCCGGCGAAATCTTAGAAATTTCTATCATAACCGGTTCTAATTTTGCCGGAAACAGACCTCCAATTGCGTTTTTAAACTGCTTATTCTTGACTGTTTCAAACTCTCTTAAAATCCTTGCATCGAGCTGTTCTTTTGAGACTGCCGGCTTTAAATCAATTTCAGCTAAAAGACTGCCTTTTTTTCAAGCTGCTTTCCAATCTTTGAACTTGCTGTCAAAACAAGCGGTCCTGACACTCCAAAATGAGTAAACAACAACTCCCCAAACTCTTCGTACAATTTCTTTTTCTGGTCTTTGATCGTCAGCTGTACATTTTTTAAAGCCAGTCCCTGCAGCTTTGTGATATAATCTTCCTTTACCTCCAGTGGAACTAATGCCGGTCGGATTTTTGTCACACTATGTCCGGTATTTTCTGCAAAGCGATATCCATCTCCTGTCGAGCCAGTCGCCTGATAAGAATAGCCGCCCGTTGCAACGATTACTTTATCAAAGGCTTCTTTTCCCTTTGCAGTCACCACATATTTGATACAGTTCTCTTCAGATAAAATATCGGTTACCTCTGTTCTTAGATGAACCTGAACCTTTGTCTCTCTCATTTTATGTTCTAATGCCCGAATAATATCTGAAGAATGGTCTGAAGCCGGAAATACCCGGTTTCCACGTTCTGTCTTTAGTTTTACCCCAATTGAGGTAAAGAAATCCATTACATTTTGACTTGTACATCCATAATAAGAACTATACAAAAATTTTGATTGGTAATCACACTGGAAAAAAATGTTTCTTCATCACAGTCATTGGTTACATTGCACCGACCCTTTCCCGTAATAAATAATTTTTTTCCAAGTTTTTCATTCTTTTCAAATACATGTACTTCGTGTCCCTTTTCGGCAAGAAAAACAGAAGCATACATTCCGGCAGCACCGCCACCGATGATTGCTATTTTTGTCATGAAACACTCCTTTTAATCTTCTAACTCATCCGGATTACGAATTTCAATTTCTTTCCCATCCGCAAGATTAATTTCATCATTATTATACACCTGATATTCATCCCAAATTTTTTCCAAATCTTCTAACGTAGCAGTCACCTCTCTTTGTTTGCGCATACAAAGTGCGACCACTAATGCATTAATCACGCTCAAAGGTGCAACAAGTGAATCTACAATTGACGCCATATCACTTCTCGCAATCAGGTTACAAGAAGAATATAAGTTCATTGGTGAATGAATGCTGTCTGTCAATGTAATTACTTTTGCATTTCTATTATTTGCAAACTCAAGCGCTTTTAATGTACGCATCGAATACCTTGGAAAACTAATTCCAATAATCACATCATCCTTGCTGATGTGAATCATCTGTTCAAATAATTCACTTGAACTGTTCGTGTGCATCAAATGTACATTATCAAATAATAAATTAAAGTAAAATCCCAAAAAGCTTGCCAGTGGTGCACAACTGCGGATTCCTACAATATAAATACTCTTTGCCTCAAGAATGGTCTCCACTGCAAGTTCAAACGCATTATGGTCTATATTTTCCATTTGTCATGCTTGATTTTTTCAATATCGGCCCGAAGCACCGTATCTAAAATTTCAGACTGTGGAACTCTTCCATAAGTCACTTCCATTCTCTGAATCGAATTTAACTTGTTCCGCACCAGCTCTTCCAATGCCTTTTGAAACTCCGGATATCCTTTATATCCTAAATGAATTGCGAAACGAACGACTGTTGACTCACTTACTCCAACCGTTTCTCCTAACTTTGCAGCCGTAAAAAAGCAGCCTTATCATAATTGTCCGTAATATACGATACTAATTTTTTCTGACCTTTGCTAAATTTATGATACTGTGTATTCATCCTGCTAAGTAAGTTCTCTTCCGTCCCCATACTTTACCCCTTAACCTCTTTTCCTGTCTTAAAACATTCTATAGTAATGCTTTCATTAAGCTTATATTATACCACGAACTTAATTATTTTTCATCTGAATTTTACTAAACACAAAAGAATTTTATGTCTAAAACAAAAAGACGAACCGTATTTCCATACGATTCGCCTTCGGAAAATTTAATCTTATTTATACCGGATAAGCTCCATTTTTTGTGTCTGCCATTTTCGGGTCTACTTTTGTTTCCTGAGCTTCTCTGTATTTAAAGAATTCTGTTGCAACCTGTGGGAATAATGCGTAAGTTAATACATCTTCTTCCTGCTCAGACCACTGTGCCATTTCTCCTCTAAGAGTATCTAACTCTGCCGGAATTAAATCAGCCGGACGGCAGGTAATCGGTTTTGTATTACCGATGCATTTTTTCTGTACTTCTTTGTTGAACGGTTTTGCAGTTGCACCGTATTTTCCGCTTAATACATCTTTTGTTTCTTTTGTAACCATCTTGTAACGTTCACCCAGAACAACATTGAATACAGCCTGTGTACCAACAATCTGAGAAGAAGGAGTAACAAGCGGGCATTCACCAAGGTCTTTACGTACTCTTGGAACTTCTTCCAATACATCGTAGAATTTATCTTCTGCACCCTGTTCTTTTAACTGAGAAGTCAGATTAGAAAGCATACCGCCCGGTACCTGATATAACAGAGTCTTAATGTTAACACCAAGGTTCTCGGATTGAGCAGTCCGCTGTCAAGTCTTCGTCACGGATTGGACGGAAGTAATCAGCGATTTCAGATAACAGTTTCTGGTCAAATCCTGTATCATAAGGAGTTCCCTTAAATGTTTCTACCATAACTTCAGTTGCCGGCTGGGAAGTACCCAGAGCGAATGGAGACATTGCTGTATCAATCACATCCACACCTGCCTCTACTGCTTTTAAGTAAGTCATAGAAGCAACACCGGAAGTATAGTGTGTATGAAGCTGAATCGGAATATCTACTTGATTTCTTTTAAAGCAGTTACCAGTTCAGTTGCTTTATAAGGAAGCAGAAGACCAGCCATATCTTTGATACAGATAGAATTTGCACCCATATCTTCAATTTTTTTAGCCATTTCTGTCCAGTATTCTAAAGTATAAGCATCACCTAAAGTATAAGACAGCGCAACCTGTGCATGACCTTTTTCTTTGTTTGCTGCAGAAACTGCTGTTTTTAAGTTTCTGATATCGTTCATACAGTCAAAAATACGGATAATATCAATACCGTTTGCAATTGATTTCTGTACGAAGTATTCTACTACATCATCTGCGTAAGGACGGTATCCAAGGATATTCTGTCCACGGAATAACATCTGCAGTTTTGTATTTTTAAAACCATCACGGAATTTACGAAGTCTTTCCCATGGGTCTTCTTTTAAGAAACGAAGAGATGCATCAAATGTTGCACCACCCCAGCATTCTACGGAATGATAACCGACTTTATCCATTTTATCTACGATTGGCAGCATCTGCTCTGTTGTCATTCTTGTTGCAATCAGAGACTGATGCGCATCACGCAGAATTGTTTCTGTAATTTTAATTGGTTTTTTTACCACATCTGCCATCTTAATTTTCCTCCTTCAATTATACACCAAAGATTGCCATGAATGTACCAGCAGCTACGGCTGTACCGATAACACCGGCAACGTTTGGTCCCATTGCATGCATCAGCAGGAAGTTAGTCGGGTCTGCTTCTGCACCAACTTTCTGAGATACACGGGCTGCCATAGGAACTGCGGATACACCAGCAGAACCAATCAGCGGATTAATCTTTCCATGTGTCAGTTTACACATAACTTTACCAAGAAGAACACCACCGGCTGTACCAACTGCAAATGCTACCAGAACCTAAAGCAACAATTTTTAAAGTTATCCAGTTTCAGGAACGCTTCTGCACTTGTAGATGCACCTACGGATGTTCCGAGAAGGATAACTACGATGTACATTAAAGCATTAGATGCTGTTTCTGTTAACTGTTTTACAACGCCACATTCACGGAAAAGGTTACCAAGCATAAGCATACCAATTAACGGAGCTGTAGATGGTAAAATCAGACAAACAACAACTGTAATGATAACCGGGAACAGGATTTTTTCCAGTTTGGATACCGGACGAAGCTGTTCCATTTTAATTTTACGTTCTTTTTCTGTTGTGAATAACTTCATAATTGGAGGCTGGATAATTGGAACCAGTGACATATAAGAATACGCCGCCACCGCAATCGGTCCCATTAATGCTGTCTGTCCAAGCTTACCTGCAAGGAAGATAGAAGTCGGGCCATCGGCACCACCGATGATAGAGATTGCTGCTGCTGCTTTTCCATTGAATCCCATAAAGATTGCAAGGAAATACGCCATATAGATACCAAGCTGTGCTGCTGCTCCCAAAAGGAAACTCTTCGGATTCGCAATCAGCGGACCAAAGTCTGTCATGGCACCTACACCCATGAAAATCAGTGACGGAAGAATACTCCATTCATCCATCAAATAGAAATAGTGAAGAAGTCCACCTGCATGTTCAATACCGGCTGCATCCGTATATGGCTGTGACATAATATCCGGATAGATATTAACTAACAGCATACCAAATGCGATTGGTACTAAAAGCAGCGGTTCAAATCCATGTCTGATTGCCAGATATAAGAAAACAAAAGCAACCAGAATCATCAGATAGTTTCCCCATGTCAGATTCAAAAACGCTGTCTGACCAAGCAGATTGGACAATGTATCTGTTATGCTAGACATTTTATTACCTCCCATTGTCTGTATTTTTCGCAGATTTCTATCTACGACCGCAAACTTACAAATAAATCACTCTATTTGCAAATTTTTAGTTCATAGTTGCCAGTGTACTACCGTTTTCAACTGCATCACCAACTGCTACGTCAATACTTGCAATGGTTCCGTCCTGTGGAGCAACAACCGGAATTTCCATTTTCATAGCTTCCAGAACTACAATACTGTCTCCAGCTTTTACTGCCTGACCTACGCTTGCTTCGATTTTTACGATTTTACCTGCTGCAGATGCTGCAACTGTTACAGAACCAGCGGATGCCGGAGCTGCTGCTTTTGCAGGTGCTGCTTTTGGAGCTGCCTTTGGTGCTGCTTTCGGAGCAGATGCTGCTACAGCGTTTCCAGCGCCTTCTTCTACTGTTACATCATAAGCAACGCCATTTACTGTGATTGTATAAGATTTCATAATCATTTCCTCCTGTGATTAGGCTCTGTGCCAATTTCCTTTTTTTGACTTTCTGATTGAACGAACAACAAAGCTGTCCGTCGATGTATTCTCAGATGCCGCAATTGCTGCTGCGATAACTGCAATCAGTTCGCCATCATCAATTACTTCTTCCTCTTCTACTTCCGGAACAGCAACAACCGGTGCCGGTTTTGCCTGTTCTGGTGCTTTGTTTTTCTTTGATAAAGCTGCTTCCAGTTTCGGGATAAATCTCATAA
>ENA-OQHY01000823-OQHY01000823.1-human-gut-metagenome-genome-assembly--contig:-NODE-823-length-15677-cov-5.450289_pt1 | contig 15677 bp, 16 predicted proteins | sample MGYA00242570_ERZ504733 | MGnify/ENA primary metagenome ERZ504733 (study PRJEB26092, sample SAMD00036219) | human gut metagenome | host: Homo sapiens | study: EMG produced TPA metagenomics assembly of...
TTAGATCACCGGAAAAAATATCCATCGCAGAAGGTATCTGTTTAAAATTAATTTCAACAATTTCTTCATAGTTCTCTTCTGCAAATCTTTCAACTATATATGTTTTTCCTGTTTGTCTGGCTCCCTGAATTACAAAACATTTTTTGTTTTTTGAATCTACCCATTTTTTTATGTAATGCGTCACTTTTCTTTTTAACATAAAACACCTCCTGTTACCAAACAATATTTTTATCAAGAACAACTTTGTAACATTTTTAATTACTATATTTCTTTTATTATCAACATTTTAGAAAGCAAAAATATCTGTCTGTCAACATTTTAGAAAGTAAAAATGTCCATTTGTCAACATTTTAGAATATTATATCATTGATCAGGATATATTAAAAGACTTTTTTCTATCAAAAGCCCTCATAATTGCAGCCTCCAATGTTCTCAAGGTACCGGCATTGTAACGCTCTTAATTATAAATATATGTATTTAATAATGAAAAATTCTGAAATCACTGATGAATATGATTCAAATCTTGCTGCAGTCTGCCACAACGGCACTTTTGTCGGAACGCAAAAAGATAGCGTTGTTTCATTCAAGGGTATCCCATAAGCTTATATGAGTCCGGTAATTCTTTCCTGCGATCCTGTATTCTTCCAGATGTTCTACAAAACCATCCATATCACCAAGTGATCTTTCAATAATATCCTCACCCAGACCGGCCGATATAATGTAGTAAACTTCTTTTTTACCAAAATGCTGCCAGATAAGCATGAGACAATCACCGCCTACTTTTACTGCAAAATCATACATAGGATAAAAGCTGGCCATAACGTTCAGTTTTTTTGTCAGAAGAAGCATTCTCTGTTTCTGCTGCATATGCAAGATTCAGTGCTCCAAAGCTGAGAGCTGTTGCCGCTGCAAGTGCTGTTATGGTAAATAATTTTTTTCATAATTAAAGTCCTTTACTGCACACCCCGATGTGCCTGAAAATCTTTTTAGTGGGCGATCTGATCCATTTAATATAAGTGCAAACTGTTTGCGTTTATCAAAATAGCACTCAACAACTGTCTACCGCTATCTGGATAAGCTTTGCGCGGAACACGTTGTAATTAAATACCCAGATCTGAATTCTGACAAAGCAATGTTTCAGTTCGCAGGAGAAGAAAAAAAATGTACAGACCACCTGCATCTGAAATATATCAGATGCGGCAAGGTTGTACATCTTGACTGTAACTTTATGGATGAATTAAAAGAGCATCTGTTCCGGGATCATGGATTCCGTCTGCAGTGCAGCGGAGATATGCTTCATGGAATCTGCAAAGACTGTGAAAACAAATCCGATCAGCTGTGATCTGTTTCAGTTGCAGCATGATGAATCTGGCGAATCACACATCTGATTGATACCGGTACTGTAAAAAGGCAGGCAATCGCCCCAGACAGCATGATTGCAACATCCTGAAAAAGAAATTTGGAATTGAGAATAATTTCCAGGTTATATTGCTGTGTCTGAACATAGGCAAATAACAGAATAGAGCCTCCAAGATAAGCAAAAAGCAGCGTATTTACAGTTGTTCCTATAATTTCTTTTCCAACCTGATAGCCGGAAGAAGTAAGTTCTTTCGCTGTCAGGCTGTTTTTATGTGTCCAGACTTCATATACAGAAGAAGTTACAGATAAAGCAGTATCAATAACCGCTCCAAGAGTACTGAAAACAGTTACAAAAACTGCCACATGAAGCATATTAATATGGATATCCGTACTGTAATAATACATAAAATCATCTTCTGAAAGCTGAAGCTCATTCAGTCCATAGCTTCCTGATCTCCATATAATAAGATAAATCGGAATAAATAAAAGCAGCATTACAAGCAAGGTAGCCAGAAAAGCCGCCCGTGTCTTTGGATTGTTTCCATTCTGGTAGAACAGGGAATTATAGCAGACTCCTGCCCCTGCAGCCAATATCAGAAGCAGAGCCGGGAAACCAATGGACATCAGAAGAATCGAAATAAACAGAATTACAATATTACCGGCCAGTGTCATAAGAGAAACTGCTCCGCGCTCCCCACCAATCAGAATCATTAAAATAATCAACACCAGTGCAAGAAAAATTATCATTTTTTGTCGCTCCTTTTCAGAGATGGTAGTTTCATGATAATAGAAGAAATAAAAACAGATACAGGGATTGCCAGTACAATTCCTATACTTTCAATCAGAAAACGACAGATATCATATGGAATATGATATCGTATGATCGTTATAAACCTGATCTCATTGTTCATTTTCAGGATAAACATAGGAATCATACTGCTTGCCAGAACAAAAAGCAACACATTTATCATGGTTCCCATAATGTCATATCCGATTTCCCGTCCTGAATGTATTAATTTTCTCAGAGAAACATCTGGATTTTTCCGGACAATTTCCCCTGTTGCAGCACTAATAGTTACAGCTACATCCATGATAGCTCCAAGTCCTGTCAGCATAATATCTGTCCAGAATATATCAGCGGAATTACTCATACTCCCCAGATATTCCAGATTAGAATAATCCAAATCTCCAAAAAACTGAATAGAAAATTCAAATAATGCCATGATCAGAAACAGTACGCATATGGTTGAAATAACAGAAGCCCATGTTTTTCTGTGGATTCCATTCAGACAGATCAGAGTTGTTATCGAAAAAAGAAAAGCAATTACATTGCAGATATTTAAGATATTTTCCCCTTTCATAAAAGCCTGAAATCCAAACGCGAATATAATTGTGTTCAATATCAGCGATATGATCGTATAGAATCCCTGTTTTCCTGTAATACAGATCAGAAGAAAAAACAGACCACCTGCCAGCAATGCCAGATAACCATCACGCTTTATGGAACGTATGGATTTCCCTGGATTTTCCCTTGAACCGCTTAAAAGGACCGTGTCTCCTTTGTGATATTTCTGATTCTGAACCTGAGACGATGTATATTCATTAGAAATAGAAATCTCTTCCCCTTTATGGGTACCGTTTAATATACGCGCTGTAATTTTCTGAGTATAATAATACTCTTCTGCATCCCTGGTTCCTTTTCTGCTCATTGTTTCCTTTTCTGTTACTGAAGATATCTTCGCCAGAGGCGTATGATAAAACCTGGCGTTAAAGCAGGTAAATATAACACAGATAATATAGATGCCTGCTAAGAAATATTTCATCTGAAATACATGAGATTTCATAGGATTCTTTTTTCTCCTTCTTAATAAAAAATATTGCAGCCTTAAAGATACTAATCAGTTACTTTTTATCGAAATAATATTTTACACTTTTTTAAATCCTAGTCAAGATATAAATTTGCAAATAATTTGCAAATGATTTGCGATATAAATTAAGAATACCCCTTAAATAGATATTTTTCATCTACTTAAGGGGTATCTGTTTCATTTCTATGGTCTGAGTTCCTTCATCCACACAAGCATTTCGCCTTCACCTCTGTTATTCCAGTAAGGATATGGGATTGCTGTAAGTTCTACATCTTCCAGCTGTGGTTTCTGTCCGCTGTAAAGGCTGTCGGAAACGGAAGATTCTACAATTTTCTTTCCTTTTGCTTTCACTGTTATGATTCCGCCGAAGAGATCAGATTTTTCTTCTCTCAGAGGTACATCTGTATCTACAAAGATTGCCGGGAGATTTTGGAAATTGTCGATTTCTTCCAGACAGTATACCAGTGGTCCGCGTACGATTGCTGCTTTTCCGGAATCTGCACGTACCTGTGGGTTTGCATAGACAAATTTGGCAGGTGCAGCAAAGCTTACCTCAATTTTAGTGTCTTTTTCTACATGAACTCTACGGTAGCCTTTTTCCGGTTCTTTGTTTTCTTCATATAATTTTCCGTCTGCTTTTACCTGATAATCCTGTGCATAGTCCGGTACACGAAGCATCAGATTCATTCCGCCTGCCGGCACATTCTTTACTTCCAGACTGTAGGTATTTACCCATGGAAATTCTGTCTGAAGTTTCACGGAAATCTTATCTTCATTCCAGTCAAGTTCTGTCTCATTGGATACGAAGAGATTCACATATAATTCTCTTTTTTCAGGTCTCTGTGAGTAGACATACTGACCAAGAGATGCCAGTGTTCTAGCAATATTTGGAGGGCAGCATGCTACTCCAAACCATTTCTGGCGGATTGGTTTTACATGTTTCTTGGAGGTTCCTTCCATGCATGCAGGCGGCCATACCTCCAGAGGATTCACATAGAAGAAACTCTTTCCGTCCAGCGCAATTCCTGCAAGAACCGTATTATATAATGCACGTTCTGCCACATCCATGTACTGGCTTTCTCCTGTGATCTGGGCCATTCTCAGACCAAACAGGGCAAGTCCGATGGATGCACAGCTTTCAGAATAGTTGTATTCGTTCGGCAAATCATAATCTACTGTAAAACGTTCCAGATGTCCGGAAGAACCGATTCCACCTGTAAGATACATACGTTTCTCTACAATATTATTCCATAAGGTTTTGCAGGCCTTCAGAAGTCCTTCATCCTGATAAGCCTCTGCCAGATCTGCCATTGCACAATACAGATAAACGGCACGTACTGCATGTCCTTCTGCTGTTGTCTGCTCTCTGACTGGTTTATGTGACTGAGAATATACAGGTGTATAATCTGCAAATTCAGGAAAGATCATCTTGTAGTCCAGGCGCTCATTTCTTTCATAAAATAATTTTCGCCAACACCTCTGGCATCTACGAAATATTTTGCCTGATCCATATATTTCTTATTTCCTGTTACACGTGCAAGTTTGATCAGTCCTATTTCTACTTCCTCATGTCCCGGATATCCGTGGATCTTGCCTTCTTCTGTTCCGAAAGTGTCGCAAATCAGATCTGCAAATTTACACATACAGTCCAGAAATTTTCTCTTTCCTGTTCCTTCATAGTAGGCAACTGCTGCTTCCATCAGATGTCCGGCTGTATATAATTCGTGTCCCTCGCAGAGATCTGTCCAGCGTTTGTCCGGCTCTTTGATTGTAAAATAGGTATTGATGTATCCGTCCTCACACTGTGCATCTGCGATCAGGTCGATTACTTCATCTGCTGTTTTTTCCAGTACTTCATCCGGATAGCAGGCAAGGGAAAATCCTACTGCTTCCAGCCATTTTGCAACGTCTGTGTCCTGGAAAACTGCTCCGTAAAAATCACCTTTCGCTCTTCCTGCTGCGATTTTAAAGTTCTCCAGACAGTGGCTGGATTCTGCATCTGGGATTCTGTCATTCATTGCTTCCCACTGATACGGGATGATCGCATTTCTTACAAGGTCAACGTGTTTGGACCAGAATGAATCATGAATGGAAACTTTTTTTAAGTCCAGTGAATTTGCTCTCATATTTTATGTCTCCTTTTACTGTTTTTGATAGCAAATTAGAGCATGTCAGTTATTTTAAATATTTTTCAGACACGCTCCAATTTGCATTCATATACTTATTATTTTTGTTTTTTACGCTTTTACAGCTCCGTTTGTCAATCCACTGACAATGTATCTCTGCATGAAGATAAAGATTAATACAACAGGAGAAATTGCAATGATACCAAATGCCATTGTGGAGTTCCACAGTGTCTGATACTGCTGTACATAATTATAAATACTGGAAGTGATTGGTCTCATGTTCGGGTTTGTGATGAATGTAATACCATAAATCAGGTCGCCCCATGCATATACGAATGAGAATACTGCTGCAACCACTACACCCGGCTTTGCAATCGGAAGCATGATCAGGAAGAAGGATTTCCAATATCCACAGCCGTCAATATTTGCCGCCTCATCCAGTTCCTTCGGGATGGACAGGAAATAGGTTCTCAGAATGATAATACTGAAAGGAATACCAAGTGTAGCATCTGCCAGGATTGGTGCCCAGTATGTATTTAACAGTCCGACTTTTGAGAACATGATATATAATGATGTCAGTACCAGCGTAGATGGAAGCATCTGTGTGATCAGGAAGAACAGGATCATGACTTTTTTTGCACGGAAGCGGAATCTTGCCAGACCATAAGATGCAGGTATGGATAAAACAGTGGAAATAATAGTTGCTCCAACAGCAATGATCGCACTGTTTTTGAATCCACGGAGTGTATCACTGGATGCGGAAAGTTGTGCTTTAAATGCATCAAGAGAGAGATTTCTCGGCCATAATGGTGTGGGAATCTCAAAGATTTCCACCTGTGTTTTTAATGCTGTAACTACCATCCAGTACAGAGGAAATATAAAAATCACAAAGATAATGAATCCGCATATAAAAGCGCCAATCTGACCTTTTTTCTGTTTTTTACCCATTACATGATTTCCTCCTCTTCATTGATTAATTTAATATAAAAGACTCCGACTACCAGCAGGATCAGGAACAGAATATTAGCTGCTGCCGCGCCTTTACTGAACTGGAATTCCTCAAAGGAAAGCCTGTATGCATAAGTGGAAACCAGTTCCGTAGAATTGATCGGTCCGCCTTTCGTCATAACCCATACAAGGTCGAATACTTTGAATGTATATACGAATCCTAATGTCAGAACGGACATAATCGCCGGTTTGATCATCGGAATTGTTACCATAACTAATGTCTGGATCTTGTTTGCACCATCAGCTGCAGCTTTCATAAACTTCTGCCGGGATTGTGGTAAGTCCTGTGATCAGGAGCATCATATTAAACGGAATACCAATCCAGATGTTTGCTACAATGATAGCTACCATTGCAGACTTTGGATGTAAAAGCCATTCCATTGGCTGGTCGATGATATGTAGAGATACAAGGAACTGGTTGATAATACCGCCAGAACTTGCGAACATGAATTTGAAAAGAAGTCCTGCGACTGTTACCGGAAGCAGCCAGGAGATCATTGTCATACCTCTGAAGAAAGAACATCCGGCAAATTTCTTATTGAATAACAATGCCAGTGCAAAACCAATGATAAACTGGAAGAAAATAGAACCAACTGTAAAAATCAATGTATTTGCAATTGATTTAGTCAGGATAGAGTTACCACTGGTAAATAACTCGATATAGTTCTGTAATCCGACAAATACCTGATTGTCCGGCTGTGCGAAAGAATAAACATCTACATTCTTAAAACTTAAGATCAGGTTCTGGATCATAGGATAGCCTATAAAAACCATCATATAAATCGCTGCGGGAAGGGCGAACAGAAATCCCATCTTTGCCCCGCCGTTTAACTTTCTTTGTTTTTTCATTCTTCTGCCCCCTTAAAGTGGTAGTTAAAATACTGTCTGAAAATTCTGAACAACATCCATGAATAAGCCATGTATGGATATCTGTATGAGCAAATTCATGGATATTGTCCAGTTTCAGAAAGGAACGCCCCGCCTCACAAAGCGAGGCATTCTTTCCATTATATTTCATTTAATATTATTTCACTGCGTCTACTGCTGCCTGTGTATCTTTGGCTGCCTGTTCCGGAGTTTTGGCTGATGTCATAACTTCCTGGAAACCAGTCTGGATCGCACTTGAGTAGGATGGCCATGCAGCGCTTGGTCCTCTTGGAATGGATGTATCGATCTGTGTAAGGAACGCTTTCTGGATTGGATCATCTGTCCAGTAGGAATCTTTTGCTGCCTCTGTTTTAGGAGGATAGGAACCGTACTGTTTCATAGCGTCAACCATAACATCAGTCTGATCATAATATTTCAGGAATGCTTCAGCGCCTGAAGTATCATCTTTATTTACAACACCCATGTTTTCACCGCCAAGGATAGATGTTGCCTGTTCGGAATCTGCATCTTTCTTAGGAAGAACAGTTACACCGTAGTTTAAATCAGGAGCATTTGCTTCGATTCCGGGAATCTGCCATGGTCCGTTCTGCTGCATTGCAAGGTTTCCTGCCATAAAGTTATTGTTTACGTCTGATTGAGTCCAGTTTACACATTCTTTTGTCCAGGAACCGTCTTCGATCATTTCCTGCATTAATTTATAAGCATCTACACCATCTTCAATGTCTGTATAAGATCCGCCTGCTGTGTAAAGCCACTGTAAGCACTGGAATGTACCTTCATCTGTGTTTGTTGCTGCATTTCCGAATCCGGATACTCCGTCTTTTGTCAGAGCTTTTGCCATTTCGTGGAATTCATCCCATGTAGTATTTTCATCCGGATAATCAATTCCTGCTGCATCAAACAGATCTTTGTTGTAGAACAGAGCGGTACAGTTTGTTGCAAATGGGATTCCATAATGTTTTCCGTCCAGCATTGTGGATTCCATCGGTCCTTCCATGTACTCGTCCCAGTTAATATCTGCATCGGAGATATCACCAAACAATCCTAACTGAATGAAGGATGCCATACCACAGCCATCAAGGATAACCAGATCCGGAAGTTCTCCTGATGCGATACCCAGTGAAGCTGTTTCTCGTAATCTGCAAATGGTACATATACATGAGATGCTTCGTACTCATCCTGTGATGCATTAAATTCGTCAATTAATGACTGCATCATCTGTTTCTGTGCATCTGTTTCGAAATAATCCCAGATCACAACTTCCTTTTTGTCTGCTGCAGATGCGGTTACTGCTGTCGCTGCAAATAAAGTACTTGCACATGCCAGGGATAACGCCGCTGCTAACACTTTTTTCATCTTCATAAAAAAACCTCCCATATAATGATTTGTTTCAGCTCTTTTGCTGTTGAACTCATTATATGGGAGATTGTCCTTCTGGTTAATTCTAATAATTTAAGAAAGGTGGACTATTTTATTTTAGTGCATTATTTTATGGAATCGCTATAATATTCTCTGTACTGATAGATTAATTCTCCTGTACCAGGCTATACATCCTGTCAGTCAGCTTCTGTGCAATTGTTTCCCATTGCGGAACAGAAGTTCTGGAAACTGCATAATTCATCTGCTCCTCAAAGACTTCATATCTTCATCTTCTGCTGCCATTTCCTTTGCAGCACTGATCTTCGCAGGAAGGATACTTGCAGACTTGCAGAAATTCAAAAGCTCTTCATTTTCCATACAATAGTTCAAAAACACCAGAGATCCTTCTGCATTTTTACCTTTAATAATAGTTATATTCTCTCCGCCCAGCACTGCCGCAGGTGAACCGTTCTCAGGCAGTAATACAATTCCATAGTCTGTACCTGCCTCTTTCAGCATCGGCAAAACCCAGGGACCATTCTGCATCATAGCTGTTTTTCCCTCATTAAATTCTCTTGCCACATCTGTCTGTGTCAGATTGATGCAGTTTGCTGACATACTTCCGCTTTTCAGAAGTTCTGAAAAAACTCAAAGGTTTCTGTCCATGGCAGTCCGTCAATTGCATCTACAGTCCCGCCTGCTGATAAAATCCATGGAAGAATCTGAAATGCTCCCTGCTCTCCTTCCATACCACACATGAGAAATCCACTTCTGTCTTTTGTGGTGAGTTTCTCCGCTGCTTCTTTTAACTCCTGCCAGTCAGACGGAGGCGTGACACCTGCCTCTTCCAATATATGTTTATTGTAAAACAATGCTGTACTGTTACAATTCAAAGGAAGTCCATAATACCGTTCCTCATATTTCACTGTATTAAGGATTGACTGATAATATTCCTCTTCCAGATTCCAGTTCTTTACCTGTTCTGTGATATCTTCGAACATTCCCAGCCGAATCAGGGACGGTGTATCCGGATTGTCCAGGATTGCCATATCCGGAAGCTTATTCTCTGTATAAGCCGAAGACAGACCTTTTACAAAACCTGTCATAGGCATATATTCCCATTCTACTTCATATTCATTCTGAGACTGGTTAAAATTCTTTACCAGTTCATTCAATCCATTTCTCTGAGCCTGTGTTTCATAATAAGCCCAGATCACCAGATTTTCTTTTTGCTCTGCCACAGTTTTTTCCTTTTTTTCTTTTGATGCGTTATAACAGCCGCTAAACGACACGATTAACATTGCCAGAAAAAATATGCTGACTTTTTTCCATATATCTTTCATCCTCTTACTGTCCTTCTCTTTATCCTCCGCTCACTCGGGCGTGTCTGAAAAATCATTCAGGCAAAATGTCTGTCCTAATTTTTCTGTCTGTAATCACCGGGAGACATGCCAACCTCTTCTTTAAATACTCTGTTAAAATATTTCGGATCATTGTATCCAACCTGCTGTGCGATCGCATAAATCTTCTCGTCCGTACCTTTCAGAAGTCTCTTCGCCTGACTGATCCTGAACTGTTTTAAAAACGTTGAAAAATTAATTCCTACCTCTTTATTAAACAATGCGCTTAAATATTCCGGTGTGATTTCCAGACGTTCTGCCAGCATATCCAGGGAAATATTTTCACTGTAATGTTCCCGGATAAAATTGATTGCACGGCGGATCGCATAATTACGGATATCTTCTTTCCTATCCTTAGATTCAATAATAATCTCCACTGCCTTTCTGAAAACTGCTTCCAGTTCACCCAGAGTCACCATTTCAGACGCTGCTCTCTCCAGATCCTGGTTCTGTAGCAGCTTATAGGCTTCCGGATTTACTTCATGACAGATATGTTCCAGAAATGCCAGCATTTTTTTATAGGTTTTTCTGATATACCGTGGACTGCATTTCATCTCTTTCGTATAGTTGATAAAAAAGTCTGTTTCTTTTCGCAAATGCTCTATGGCTGTCTCACACAAGGCTGTCTGCATCTGATTTTCCAGATGTATCGGATATTGAAATTCTTCTTCTGCAATCGTTTCTGTTTTTTCTTCTGTGATAATCGTACGATAGCCAAGACGAATTCCGTACAAATAGCACTTTCTCAGTTTTTCAACAATATTCTGTATTTCCTCAGGCTGATCTGAGACAGCAAATGTCCATACTGGCTGATCTTCTTCTGTGATATTCTGGTATACTCTCCGATTCAGCTTTCTTTCAAGCTCCTCTTCTGTGATTTCTCCCTGGATTAACAAAAACATTTCCTGCGTATTTTCCAACGTAACATAAAAAAGCCTCATGTCAGGATAAGTCTCTTTCATTTTCTCCCACTGTCCGGTTAATGCCTGAGAATATTTCGGACTGGTATTTCCCGTATATCCTGCCACAACAAAAACTGGCTGATTTTCTGTAAAAATATGTTTTTCCTGAAGTTCCCGGCAAATATCTGTAATGTCATTACGTCCACCTGTCAGGATTTCTCTGAACAGTCCTTCTGTTGTCTGAATATTTTTTGCTTCTTCCTCATCCACTTTCTGCTGGATTTTGTCCAGAAGTTCTGTAACATCTTCAGGAGCCAACGGTTTGAGTAAATAATCATCTACACCATATCTCAGTGCTTTCTGCGCATATTCAAATTCCGAGTAACCACTGAGAATTACAAAATGGCAGTGATTTCCCTGCTTCACCGACCCCTGAAGCATCTCAAGACCATCCATCACCGGCATACGGATGTCGGATATTACAAGCTGCGGATGATAGCGGTTGATCATCTCCAGTCCTTCTTTTCCGTTTTTTGCTTCTCCTACTACTGTATGCTGTGTATGTGAAGTAATCAGTCTGGAAATTCCCATACGGATTTTTATTTCATCTTCTACGATTAATATCCTCATTTTCTCTTTTCCTTAAATACTATATTTTATATGGAACTGTCTTAAATGCATTATTTACAAGGACTGCTATAGGACAGGAAGACGCAGGGTGATCACAGTTCCCATACCTTCCATACTGCTGACATTCCAGGACGCTTTCTCACCGTAATACATATTCATTCTGGAAAAAGCATTATGAAGACCGATGCTTCTTCCTTCATCCTTAATGGCTTCTTCTCTGTCATTATAACATTTCAACATGTCCTGTGGCATTCCTTTTCCATTATCCTCTATAATGATAACAATTCCCGGATCGTGCTGAGCCGGCATAATATCAATCTGAAGAAGTCCGCCGCTTTCCATTTCCTTAAACCCATGAATGATTGCATTTTCTACAAAGGGCTGAAGCAGCAGCTTATAAACCTTCCTGTCGTAAGTCTCCTCGTCTATATTCAGGCGATAGGCAAATGCATCATTAAAGCGCATCTGCTGCAGACTGATATATTTTTCCAGCCAGTCTGCCAGTTCTCTTATGGTTACAATCTGGTTGCTCTTATTTATACTGTATCTGAGTATCACTCCCAGATTTCGGATCATTTTACTGATTTCATATTCCTCTTTCTCAATTGCCATCCAGTTAATGGAATCAAGAGTATTATACAGGAAATGTGGATTAATCTGGGCTTCCAGAGCACGAATTTCCGCATTCTTCTGATTCTCCTGTGCTTCTGTCACTTCCCGGATCAATTCCCGTACTTTCACTGTCATTTCATTAAAGTTATCCGTGATCGTACCAATCTCATCAAAAGACTGAACCGGAACCAGAACATCCAGATTTCCCTTCTTTACTTCCTGCATTCCCTGCACAACCGATTTACGGATGCATCCATATTTCGTATTGTATAGATAATCAGAACAAGAGCAAAGCTTAAAAGCAATACCGTAATCCCAAGCTGCATTCCCTGTGTTCTGGTCACGTCCCGGAGCATATAATCTCTGTCATACGCATTGCAGAAGATCCATCCTGTATCTGCATCTTCATATTGATTCAGTGCTATTTTCTTATTTTTCAGATATCCGGAAACCTTTACAAATTCTTCTGTACTCAGATCCGGATTTATGGAAATACCTGTGAAGTCTTCATCCGGATAAGAAATTATTTCCTGCTTCTGATTCATAATAAAATTAATACTGTTATCCCGCTTTGTGCCGTTTCCGCAGATAGAGCTTAGTATACTCTGATCCACCGACATAACAACAGTAGCAATACTTCCTTTTTCCAGATCATCAAAGTCAAACAGTCTTTTGGAAATATGGAAAAAATGACCGAGATTTTCCCCTTCTTCAAATCTCATCGTATCAGACAGTACCATTCCCGGTGCATCTACAGCCTCACAGTAGGGTGGTGCCTGCCTCATATCTGAATAATTATTCCAGATTGTATTCAGAGAAGAATCTGTTTCAAAATCATATGTTACAGCTAATCCATCCGGACATATAATACTCAGGCAGCGGATCCCCGCATCGCTGTTGCGGTATTGTTTCATTCTTTTTACAATCTGGTTGTACGCTACTGCCTTATGTGTTTCCTGATCGTCAGTCAGTGCTGTCACGCTGTCGATCACCTGCTCATCTTTATATATCTGATATAACAGGTTTGTATATACTTCCATGTTTAGGTTTACACGTTCCGCAATCTGCGTCAGGTTACTGACCATCAGCTCATCAATCTTCTCCGTCATCTGTTTACGGTTTACCTGAAATGCAAAAATCTGTATCAGGAGCAACGGAATGATAGATGCCAGTGTAAATGCACATAGCAGCTTATGCCCCAGTTTCCAGCTGTTATAATGATCCAGTATTTTTTTCCATATCCGCATTTTCCACTTCTCCAATTAACTGTTCACAGCCAAATAATTCTCTGACTGCATTTTCATATACCACACATTTCTCAGCCTTCTTAATCTTTTTGGCATATTTTTTATTGTTTGTAAACATAGGTGCCAGATAAGACCATAATTCTTTCATACGAAACAGGATATTTCTGTCTCCGGACAGGTCTTCACAATATTCATTGTACATCATATCATGAAATCTGCGGATTTCTTCCTTTGACGCAGGTGCACCGCCACGGATCTCTCTGGCAAGTGCAGGATTCTTCAGTGTTCCTCTGCCTGTCATAATGCAGTCCAGGGTCGGAAACATGTCCTGTAATCTGGTACAGTCCTCTGCTGTGACGATATCTCCGTTATAGCAAACCGGGCTCTTGGCCCGCTCCACCGCCTCCCCAAATGTTTCCAGACGTGGCGTATTTTTGTAATAGTCTTTCTGCACTCTTGCGTGAACAATTAACTCTTCCAGTGGATATTTATTATAAATCGTCAGCAGATCTTCAAATTCTTCCGGATCATCCATACCCAATCGAGTCTTGATGGAAATCTTCATATCACATTTACGGAAAATCTCATCCAGGAATTTGTCCAGTTCATCCGGTCTGTCCAGAAATCCCGCACCTCTGCCTTTTGTCACAACAGTCTTTGACGGACAGCCAAGGTTCAGATTCACTTCATTATAACCGTATTCCTGCAGTGTTTCCGCTGTCTGGATAAAATCCTCTGCATTCTTTGTCAAAATCTGGGGAACAGCATACATCCCCTCATTATTCTCAGGCATAATGTCTTTCTTTTCTCTGGTGCTGAGATGTCCTTTCTGGTTTGGAAGAATAAAAGGAATAAAATATTTGTCAAACCCTCCAAAGCAATTGTAAAGTGCCCTTCTGTATGTATATCCTGTAATTCCCTCAAGCGGGGCTAAATATATTTTCATGTGCTTCTCCTGTTATATTGTATTTAAGCAGATAAAATCATCCACTTCGCTGCGTAGTTCTACACCTGATAACTGCTGAGCAGTTTATTCGGTTAAATTCTTCATCCATTATACTGTAGTTATTCTGATTTCTCAATGCAGATTTGAAACATCCGCTGCAAAAATCAACACAAAAAGAGATACTCTTTTTGCAAGCATCTCTTTCAATAAATTTCTCTATCTTTTTCATTTATTCTATAAAACCTTACGGCCATTTACTGTCAGTTTAAAAGTTGTTCCAAGTATTTCCGCAGCTTTCCTGCAAAGCATCATACGCTCAAGGAAAATCTCAAAATAATCATACATGGAACAGATTTTTTCATCAATCTGTAGGTTCAGTGCAATTACTGATCTGTCTTCCGCAATCTTCAGCTTTGCATCTGTAACTGCATAATTTACTCTGTCATGGATATCGTAAGCGGATCGTTCTTTCTGGCGCACACGACTTCTTCTTACATCTGTTTTATCTGCAATAATAAGTGCCGCTGAAACCACATCCTCAGGGCTTCCTGTTGATTCGTCATGATTACCGATGGCTGCTATTACAGTTATCCTGTCTTCCAGAGACATATCTGTTTCTTTCAGTAAATCATTTGCAAGCAGTGCACCATATTCTGCATGATGGGTTCTGTTAATGGCATTTCCAATATCATGCATATAGCCGGCAATCTTTGCAAGTTCAATTTCATGTTCTGAATATCCCAGCCGTTTCAGTATCTTTCCTGCCTGATGTGCAACCTGCACGCAGTGTGCCTTTGAATGATCTGTAAAACCCAGCTGTCCCAGATTTGCATTACCTTTCTGCAGATATGCATTAATTTCTTTGTTATTTGCTATTTCCTTGTATTTCAAATATTTCACTCCCTTTGGCTCAAAGCCTTTTTATTGCATACGGTGCCTGAATCAGTACATTTGTATCTATTACATAGGTTTTTATCATATATCTGACTGCTCCTTTTCTCTGATCTTTCAATTCGGTCTGTGCAGCCTATCCATCAGCATCGAAAATCATATCCTTGTTCATCACCAGCTTTATTAAGCATATCAGAGAAAAAACACTCTGCCATCACATAATTGTACAGAACAGGTAAAATAATTGTAAAAAGGCTCAAAATTTTCTGGAAAAGCACCAACACCCTGTCCCGGACATAAACTATATAGAAATCCCCCTTCGAGGTAGCGATTTGAAGGCCTTTCAAAAACCTTTGTCCATATCCCAGGAAAAATATTATCTTCAAAAATATCAGGAGGGTGATTCTCAGGCAAAGAATATCCTGATCGAGCATAATCTCC